>Ga0325411_1002970_pt1 | contig 19122 bp, 13 predicted proteins | sample PopdelMetagenome_13_FD_206181 | JGI IMG/M metagenome (GOLD analysis project Ga0325411, IMG submission 206181) | Populus deltoides microbial communities from Bellville, Georgia, United States - Xylem-PdIQD-R4 | ecosystem: Host-associated > Plants > Phyllosphere > Stem > Wood/Secondary xylem...
CTTGGTGACGAAGGAGGTGGGGATGCGAAACTTATTGAGAAAGAAGATAGTTGGGTTATGAAGGGAGGAAAGGTATGCTTTTGTAGTGGGTTTTCTTTATGAAGTCGAAAAGAAACAAGTTTTCTTTATGAAGTCGAAAAGAAACAAGTTTTCTTTCACCGCCATCTAATAATTGCTCCCTTATAGGCTTCTTTTTGCCTGCTTTACAGATTGATGAAGATAAGCCCTGGAAAAAAAACATAAAATAAACAATCAGGCAGGCAGGTGCATGTGTAAAGGTCTTGAAATGCTTGGTTGTCTCGTTTATCTTTCTTATGCAAGGCATGCAGCAGTCTCCTTGATCGCTATTCTGAAGCTTCCTTTCCATGACTCCAGCCGTTGGTGTTATGGCTTTGTCTTTGACACTTCGGTAGGCAGAGACAAGAGGAACAAGTGTGAATAGGCTATCCTTTCGGTTAATTACAGACAAAAATACCTATCAATATCTACGCATTTCAGCAAAAAAATGATGATAATCCAATCTCTTTTTTTTTTTAAGCCAGTAGACCATGTTATTAAGACATCAATTTGAAAACCAAATTGATGAAAAGAGATACAGCTTGCTACATAATATCAGAAGCAGAAAAAACATAAGATGACTAGCAACCAACGCACAAAACACAAGGGAACAGCACACCTACAGAATCGCAAGACCTATAGCCAAAACGGAAGAAGAAAAACCGAGCATTCATGACAGACTAAGAACCCCATCACAGAACAAATGATATCGAAAAGACAAGCCACAAAATCGGATGACCTGCTAACACCTTGAATAGCCACCACCAAAAGAAAGCAGGACAAAGGGGCAGACAGAGAGAAAGGCAACAACCGAAACTTATCAAGAGAAAACCAGCTACAAAACAAGCAACCAAACAACAAAGAAGCCTCTTGCAAATACCAGAACTCCTCAACCCTTAACATTGAGTTGCTAATGAGATTCGGAATGCTCTTTAGACTATCTCTCAATTTGTCCTCCAAGAAAGTCTATCATAGCATCATCCCCATTAGTAGAGTCGGTTTAAGAAAACAGGGCAAGCTCCTCAGATTAACGTGTTAGAAGTTGATGAGCATGCCTAGGCATGAAATCGATCCGTTGAACACAAGCTTTTGAACATGGTGTAGCATACCGTGCATTATTCTAATCGAACAAGGGCCTTTTCCAGATTAAATGCAACCATTTCCATGTTTCTAATGCCCGCTAGAAAATAGTTTCATTTAGATAAAATAATTAATTCCTAAAAGATTGATTATTTTTTTTATATAGTGTCATGAAAAATAAATAAGAAAATATTTTCTAGTTTTAATTATATCTTTAAAAATAAGCTGAAAAATAATTTATTAATAATTTTTTTTCAAGTTTATTTAAAAAAATAGGATTGAATCTAGTAGATAAAAAAATTGAAGGATGAAGAAATTTAAAAAAATTAATTTTATAAAATTTTTTAAATAAAAAAATAGCAATTAAAATGATAAAAAATCAATTTGACAGATAAAAAAATTAAAAAATAATAAAATTGAAAAAAAATCATAAATTATCTCAAATAAAATAAATTATAATTAAAATAATATAGACTAAATCTGATATATAAAAAATCTCAATTAAAAAAAATAAGATGAAAACAAATAACAATCAAAGAAATGATAAAAAAAATTAATTAAAAGAATGAAAATAAATAACAAGATATTTTATAATTTTTTAAAATTTCTAGAAAGTGTTTTCTGTTCAAAATAATAAAAAAAAACTTTTTTAAAAATCAAATCAAATTTTTTTGACTGAAAAAGTTTTTTTCATTAACTAATTTTTATAATGATAAATAAACATAAAAAATTTAAAAAAATCATTTTTAAAAAATTATTTTTCATAAAACAAAAATGCCTAAAATGATATCCTTATAGATACTTAATTGAATTTAGATTAAACCTGAGGTATTCCCATTTATATTCCTGTTAGTTACTGTTATATTCAAGATCCATCATTTGATCATTTAACTTGTTTATTTTTATCTTTTAAAAATATTTTAAAAAAATTTAATTTTTTTATTTAATTTAATATATTTTGATGTTTTTAGATAATTTTAATTTGTTAATATTAAAAATAATTTTTTAAAAAATAAAAAATATTATTTTAATATATTTTTAAATAAAAAATATTTTAAAAAATAACCACACGTTACGGACACTGACAGATAATTAATATGTACTCAACTGGAAGATTAAAATGTACTCAACTGGAAGAAACTGTTCACTGAAAACCAAATGAGACGGCAAACACATCTCATGAAAATCCTTTCTTTAATAGACCCGAATAACTAAGCAGCGTTTTATGTTTACGAAGAAATCACACACCTACAGAATGAAATAGCCAAACTATCTAAATATTTCTCACAGCCGTCCGGAGGAAATAGAAGGGCCCCATCCTCTGCCGTCAATGGGGATACAGCTAAAAATGCAACGTCAAATCCAATGCCCTCTTCCAGATATTGACTTTGTCTTCTTCCTTCAGATTTCCATTTGTCCCAAGCTATTTCCCTTTTGTCTTTCTTCAGGTAACTCTTTCCCATCATGTCTTTATAGTCCCATTCACCTTGTTATCTCTGGATTCCTTAACTTCTCACATATCTCCGGCATCACTCCTCCATCCTCACCACTCCTACTGAGTAAGCAATAGACGGCTAAGAGAAGGAAAGGAAGTTCAGAAGACTGGGAAATGGGAGATTGGGGGCCAGTGGTAGTAGCTTTGGTTCTGTTTGTTCTGTTGACACCGGGACTGCTTTTCCAGCTACCAGGGAATAGCCGAGTGATAGAATTCTGCAACAGGAAAACCAGTGGGCTCTCTATATTTGTTCATACCGTTATCTTCTTTGGCCTCATAACCATTTTTCTCATCGCAGTTGGTGTTCATATTTACACTGGATAACATCTTTGCCATTCACCACAACAGCTCCGATCCTCATCCTCCTCGTGATGCCGATCACCTTCAATAACTTGATTTCTTTCAGGAAAACATATGCATCTCTCTTAGCTGTAGTCTGCAGAAAAAAAGTCTCCTGTCTTGATCTCCTACTCTTTCATGTGTTTTCTTTTTTGTTAACGGTTTATATAGTTTTTAGATCAGTGATTTATTAGAAAAATGTTATGTACTTTGTTGAAGAATGTTTAATTAATGGGATCGGGTCTGTTTCAAGTTATCAATGTTCAACTTTAAGTCCCAGGAGGAGCTCACAAGCTGGTATCCCTCGACTGGTTGTGATCTTGATGCAGTAGAATTCAGAGGTCTCTGGGACGACACCCATGCACGTGCCACATAATTATTTTTTCTCTAACAGAGTAGAGGTTGGAACTAAAGAGTTACACTTGCGCCGCTCATTTACACGTGCAAACATTTTTTATTTTTTCAGTTAAAAAAGAGAGGTCCGAACCCGAGACAACTATTTTAGTTGATCATTCACAGCACAGCCACCCTCTAACTAATTCTAAACAAGTTGGCAAGGTCTAAATTGCACTGTCACGGCACATGAGATTGTTAGGTTGTCCAAAACACTACGCAGCGGAAAGGTAATTTTTTTTTTTTTTTAGAGTTTTAAGATTTTCTTGGTCAAATTCAGACTTATTTAGAGTTTGTATTATGATACATGATTAATTGAAGAACATATATATTTCTTATTTTAAATAATTACTCCAAAATTAGATTGTTATAAATTATAAATCATTTAAGTTTTCAGTCCCTAATAATAATCTATAAGAATCACTTGTGAGAAATTTTTTAAACTATAATAATTAATTAAAGACTAAATATTATTTTAGTATAATTTTATAAATTTATTCAATAAATTCTCTACTTGATTTTTTTAGATATAAAATTGTAATTCCTTATATAAATTATATTTCAATCTTTAATTTTTAAAACTTATTTATAATCAAGTTATATTTGATTAATCATCATAGTTTAATTTCTGACAATAGTGTATGGGATCCATTAGATTTTCTAATAAATTAACTCAGATATAAATTACAATACTAAATAAAATAAAATAAATAAATTTATTATAAATTTAAGAATTTATTAATTAATATTTGAAGATCAAATAGAATATATAGTAATATGTTACAATCTTTTAAATATTAAAAAATTATAAATAACCTTAGCGTGTTTTTTATTATAATTATTATTTTTTTATTAATTAATGCTTTAGGTACGAATTTGATGCCACAAATATAACAGCAGTCCATTTGCTTCTATTTCGTGTTATCTTTGTGGCACAAAATTCGAGCAACAAATTATTTTCTACAAAAATAATTATTTACAACGCAATATATTCAATAATCTATTAGTTCATAGTCAATTAAAAATGTTTTATTTATTTATTTAAGTATTAAATTTTTCTTCACTGAAGTTGTAATTTTCTTTATTAAAATTATACATAATTATTATGATTGCGCAACAATTAAAAAATTTATATATATAAAAAAATCAATATTTTTTTACGTTACATTGCTACATTGAATGATTTTATCTAACTGATGCATGAGCTAAAGCTGTAGCAGATTCATATAAGAGTTTTTTTAATACTATATTCACGTAATATTTATAGTGATAGTTTGGATGATTAAGATTTATTTTTTCTTAAAATAAGATTTTCTTTACAAAGAGTTATGTTACTACTTAAAAAAAATGATATTTTAATAATTTTATATAAAAAAAATTGTTCTCTTTTTCTTACTTTTTTAATATAAAAAGGTTTGGTTTCAGATAACAATTATAATCTTGAAAAAAACACTACTAGAAAGTGATAGACCAACATATCTTATATATATTATTTTTTTCTTAAAGACCATGTCTAAAAAGAGCTAAAAGCATGATAATAATCCAACTTATCTAAGATACATGGTGATACAAATCAGGTTGGGTCTAAATTTGACTTTAAAATATCTCTCAACTAGTTTTGTGAAATTGAGCATACCTCTCAAACTGTACATTGGATTAAGCTAAGATTATACAGAGATACTAGACACATAAGACTATATTGCAGTAGATTTTCAGGTCAAGCAAATCTTAGAAACATATTATTTTGGAGATGAATCTTGTCAAATATATCAAACTAGACCTTCATGTACAGTTTGGGACATATCAAAAGTTATAGGTGAAATTGTACTTCGATTTAAATTGGGCTGAAAATTGGACATCTCAAGCTTTCAACCATATATAGTAGGCTTAGTAACTCATCCAAACAAGAGATAACGATGTGTTTAAAGTCAGGACTGAAATCTGCTAAGAATTTATGAATATTGGAGATTCGGGCTTCATGGAGAAATTTTAGCATAAAGACTTTGTTTTTATTATATTATCTTATTTATTTAATGTTTAATAATTATTTTTAATTTGAATTTGTCCTGGCCAATTAAACATTGTTTAGGGGTATATTTTATCATTTGACTTATGTTAGTTGATTACTAGTTGGGGTCAATTAGTTTGCAACACAAAAGGGGTGTAATAGAGTTAGTTGAAGGAGATTATATTATGTTTTTTTTTTAGCTACAAATTTCAGCAACAAGTTAAAAAATAAATATGAATTTTTTTTGTTTGTTTGTGGCAAAATAACTTTTTTTTACACGGAAAAAGATCAGACATTGATTTATCGAAAAATAACTAGCTTCGTGATGTCATTTGCATACATGGTGTCACAAGGGCGACGTCAGGCGACGACGAGCTTTCCGTGCCTCTTGAGAGGTATTGTTGTTGGGAAGGAAATGTTTTTTAATTTAATCATAAAATTATGATTAAGATTCATGAGTCACCATCTAGTATTATGGTTACTAGGAACCCTATGGTCTGCGAGGGTCTGAGTAAGAGACTGGTTGTGCAAGGGAAAGATGCATCATTCCCAGTGCACCCTACCAAAGATAAACTATATTGTTGTTTGATTGTTTTTTTATGTTGAGTTTTTATTCATTGATCTCGTCTAACGTTCAAGGTAGATCTCCTTTCGTGAGAAAGTCTCTATCTTATTAGGTAAAGTTCTAACCGTTTTAAAGTTTAAATTTTAGCATCGCATTTATTTTATACTTGTATCTTTAATACCTGAGGGTGTACTTTACTGTGCAGTTTTATACCTTCAGATATTAAAGTCTACATCAAAATCCCTAAAAAATGATCAAAATGATTAATGAAGAGTTTTTGATATTTTGACCAAATCTCAATGGATAATCATAAACTGGTTATGATATTCATATTTTTTTGGATTTTTAAAACATGAGAAAGATGTTTTTTATATATATTTTTATGAAAATATGCCAGGAAATGTTTTAGCATTTGATCATAAGCATGAAAACCAAACATTTTTTTCTTTTTCTTTTTTTTTTTGTCTTTTGAAAAGAGAAATTAATTTAAAAGTTTTGAGATTTTTTTTAGAAATATTTTAGAGAAAACATGATATTCTAATATCGGATATGTATCTTACAGTGTAAACACCCCAATATTATGTAAAATTGATATATAAAAAAAACATGCAAGAAAATCACAATTTTTTTTATAGGACTTTTGAAATTTTTTTGAAACTTTCTTTATATATATATATATAGGTTGGGCCAGCCCAGCTAACTGGGCTGATCTCGGCCTAAAAGGGTGGGGTTGTTCTCGGCCCAAAAGAGGGTGGGTTGATCTCAACCCCGCAGATGTTTTGTTCTATTTTAGTCTGGGCTGGGCCAAGGAAAAGGATAATCTTGTTTGAGTTGGGGAAAAATTTCGGCCCTTGAAATTTATCCCTATTTATAGGATATGGAAAAGGGTAATCTTGTTTTCACTAAGGAAAAAGTTTGGCTTTTGATTTAGTTAGGAAAGATCTCATCCGTTGGCTCAAAATAAGCACAATGAATTGTCAAATTTGACAATTAAAGGTTGCCTGAGTTGGTCTTTTTAGGCCGGCACCGCGACCGTTGTATTGTTAATAAGCATGAACATACCATACTAGGCTGTAAAGAAATGTCAGGTGATCATTTCCATGCAAGATTTGTCAATTTTGATGAAGGTTTGAGGCATTAAATGCACCTACAAAGTAGTCTCTCTAAGTTATCATTTCAGAGGAAAAAAATAAGGAAAAAGATTAACAGTCACCAAAACGACATCGTTTTAGTAAAGTTCACTTTAGCCCTTCAATTTCTGATTTGTCTTAAATACACCCAGATTGGCTTCACACATTTAATTTTATGCAATTATGTCCTTAAGAAAACTTCAATTTCAGCCCCAGATTTGCACGCCTTTTTCTCTTTGGTCATTGATTTTAGATTTATGCAATTTGACCCTCAATTGATCATTAAACTTTCAATTTCTTTAATTTCATCTCTGATTTCAATTGATTGGGTCCTCATAATTCGACGCCTTTTGCAAATTGGTTTTTGCTCTTGATTTCTATCAATTAACTTAGTAAAAATTAATTTTGATCTCTTAAAATTCTAATTTTCTCAATTAAGCTCTAATGGGGTTCTTAAACTTAATTTTCCACCAATTAAGCCCTTAATAAAATTAATTTGACCTATTTAAAGTCTAATTAAGTCCTTAAACCTAATTAAATCTTTCAATTGGACCCAAATTAATTCCTAAACATAATTAAACCTTCAATTTGGCCCATGATTAAATCAAATTGGCCTATTAAAAAATTAATTATATCCTTGGACTTATTTTTATCTAGATTCATTCAATAATCATTTAATTTGACCTTAAATTTGCATTGTTTCTTCAGTCTTGGATATAATGGGGTACAATTAGGCCTCAAATTTCCTCCAAATTACAGCTTGATTTTCCTACATGTTTAGAATCCTCCTCGGCCTGCTTTCTCCATATTGCTAGCTTTTATTTTATTTGATTTTATTTTTTGTTATTTTATTTTGGAAGAAAATAAAAAATTGAATTTGGGGAATAACCCATAAATGGGTTATGACATATGGGGTTCTTAGATACAAGGTTATCTCCGAGTCTAAATCTTTATCCAATACCTTTAGTTTTTAGGTACAGGGCTATCTCTGGGTTATGGTTTTATCAAACTTGATTTTCATTTTTTTCATGTTGTTATCTACTTCATTGGGGGTTATTTGACAATGTGATCAAGTGATTCACATCACATAGGTATAGCTTGCTTCTAGATCCAACATCCTTGGGGCCCAGCTATACGCTGAGCCCAAATACAGGTGGGTCCAGTAAGCTACCAGACCCAACTTTCTTGGGCTCAGGTACGCGTTGAGTCCAAGTATATGTGGGTCTAGAAAGCTGCCAAACCCAATGTTTTTGGGTTTAGTTACGCATTAAGCCCAAATACATATGGATCAGGTAAGATGTCAAAACCAACATCCTTGGTCTCAACTACGAGTTGTGCCTAAGTATATGTGGGTTTGGTGAGCTGCCACACTCATCACCCTTGGGCTTGAGATCATTTCGGGTTTAAATGTGGATGGAACTGACAATCATTATAGGCTCTATATTAGGCCACGAGGCTTTGTTTGTTTATTTTTATGGCTCTTAACATAAAATGTTAAAAGTCAAGAATAACAATCTCCCCACATCCCTAATAATATAAAAGTCTCTTAAGGGCCTACTATATTTCTATTAACATTAATATATGTAAGGGATATCTATCTCTTATTAATATAGTGTAAGGAATATCTACCCCCATTAATGTTATCAGGAGAAAATGATACTTCAATCTCTCCATTCAAGCAACATAACAAGGTTAAGAAACTATATATACCTCCTAAACAACTCAGGTAAAAGGTTCATATTTTTCTATTTTCTAAGAATTCATACTTTTATTCTTTAAGCATTTATCATATACAAAAAAGAACAAAGACTCTTTGTTCTTAAAATTTAAAGCTCATTCTTAAAATTTAAAAGTCATTGATTTTATTATCGAAGGGTCTCCAAAAAACACCAAAAAGGATTGTTTTGCAGGTGTTAGATATTCTATCACAAACCATCAACTTCGTGAACTTTGAAGAAAGGAATATTGATGTGAACGTGTGATTACGTATTGTCTAAACACTAAAAAAAATCATTCCTAAGTATATTAGATTTTGGAACATCATCAATTGACGTTGTCTATGGAAAATATGATAAAAAAAAAGGCATTAATTGTTCTTCTAAAACTAGTTTATTTGTAACATCCCACCCCACTAGCAAGATATTGTCCGCTTTGGCCCACAGGCCTCACGGATTTGTTCTTATCAGCCACGCATAGCCTCAAAATGCATTTTACTAGTCAGATGAGCATGCTCATATAAGGCCTTCCCCCAAGTCCTCACCCGTTGATGTGGGATATTACAATCCACCCCTTTTAAGGAGCCCAAAGACCCCGTCAGCACCATCAGACAACTAGTGAGCCGAGCTCTGATACCAAATGTAACACCCTACCCCACTAGCAAGATATTGTCCACTTTGTCCCACGGGCCTCACGGATTTGTTCTTGGCAGCCACACATGGCCCCAAAACGCATCTTACTAGTCAAGGTGAGCATGCTCATATAAAACCTTCCTCCAAGTCCTCAACTACCGATGTGAGATATTACATTATTGATATCCCTAATCACCATTAATGGTAGATAATCTAAATACTCCTATAATAGGATGCGTGATAGACCTCCTTGCCACACCAAAGATTTCTTCCCAACCAAACATTCAATAGCTCATCAACCAAGTGCAAATTATTACCTGGGTTATATTGGCAACTCAAGGGCCAAATCAGACTTTGCCACCTTAGAAAGTTATGGCACCTATAGCAACACCATTCTTTACAGCTCTATAACCATAAGTTGCACCAGTGCTCATAAACAGTTACACTACCTAGAGGAGTTTGGGTAGAATGAAATGTTGAGGGGTTTTCAACCTTAATGGTCACCAAACCCTTCTGGAGAGTGCTCACATCGTAAAATGCTCATACTCATATCAAGTATTCTAGATCCCTATTTGGCCATCAGTCCCGTTGTTCTATGCTAGAAACCTCAAGCTCTCAAAACTTGATAAACATAGGAGTGAGAAACAACCTCCAAAGGAGTATATGTATAAGGGTGTCTATACCCTTCACTTAATTTGAGATTCTCTATTGTCAAGATGAGTGTTGTGTACTCATATGTCTAAGGATTATATTTCTACCAAGATGACTTTAGACAACTATAGGAGTCTTGCTAACCCAATGAACATATGCAAAACGTATAGAGTAGTTTGGAATTGGTTATCCAGGATAGCTATGTCATATGCAAGATCCTCCCTACAATTTCCAGAGGGTTAGTACATGCATGGTATAATAACTTGGAGCCATGCTTTATTACAACTTTTGGAAAGCTTTAAACCAAGCTATTAGCACAAGTCAACACAAGCATCGTAATAAAAAAAAGTTTCACAGAACTTTTCGGGGTCACTCAAGCAGATGACAAGTCCAAATAAAACCCACATAAAAAGGTTTAATGAGGAAATGTTCCATATTGAGGAATTAATCGAGCATGTGGCTTTTGAGGCTTTAATAAGTGGAGTAAAAAAGAGATTTATAGAAAATATTGTACACTCTACCAAACAGAAGCTTGTTAAAAGTGAGGTAGGTCATGGAGAACCATATACGGGTGGAAGATGCGAGTGTGTTGCTTCATGAGCCTCTTCGTTTCTTTAAACAGAATTTTACAGAGAGGTCTTCCAAGCAAGATCATTTTTTTATGAGGGACAACAACCTTAGAAAAAGTAAGAAAAGGCTAGTCAGGGGACGCACGACCTACCTTGAAATGCACACGACTCTATTGAATGTTATCCTAATAGAAATCTTCACTGCCATTGAGGATATAAAATTATCCTATACTTTTCACCCATGAGATCACCATCTAGTACTCGCACTTTCAAAAATTATTGTATGTTCTATCGGGATAAAAGATATAAAACTAAAAAGTGTTGTATGTTGAAAAAAGAAATCAAAAAATTGATAAATAAAGGCTATTTTCAGAAGAGCCTAGCCAATTTATATAGGCACTACCCAAAATCAACATGATCTTTGGTGGTACCTCAGTTATGGGTGATTTTAACACAAGAAAGAGAAAGTATGGGAAACAGGTCCTTACAATTACTCATCTTCTGAACTAGTAGCATGAGCTCATCGTCTTTACCTTAGAAGATGGAAAGGGAGTAACTTTCCTATATAAAGATGCCCCAGTCATCTCCACAATCCTTTCAGCCATTGAGTCCATCAAATATTGGTGGATGATAACAATGCGATCAACATTCTTTCTCGTAAAGTGATGGCACATATATGGATACCCCCTCAAGACTGGATCCAAGAAAGACTTCCCTCATTAGGATATAGGCTCGGGCGCACTGGTAAAGGGTGCCCTGGAAACACTAGTTACTATTAGCACACCTTCTAAGTGTGTCTCCCTTTAGCAAACTTTTATGGCATTGACTTACAATGCTATTATGGGTAGACCTTTTCTACATCAAATCAATGTTATCATCACCTAAGGTACTTGACACTGAATTTTCCAACTCAAAAGGGAGTAGCCATAGTACAACGGAATCAAATGACTTTAAAACAATGTCTTTACCTGCTTCAAGGGTGTCTTTGAAGAAAATAAAGGGGTTAGAACAGATGCTGCTAGAGAATTGAGGGATATTCCTCTTGGAGAAAATGAACAAGCAATCATAAAAATGAGTTCCACCCTAACACTAACGCAATAACTGTAACACCCTCTATTTTATTTATGTCAAATTCGTTGAAAAATTAGGAAATTGTTTTTTTATTCATATACTTTTAAGCTTATTATTATTATATATATATATATATATATATATATATATATATATATATATATATATATATATATATATATATCCTTGATCCCTAACTATCCTGACAAAAATTTTAAGCTTATTATTATTATTATTATTATTATTATTATTATTAATTGGCTACCGAAAATTCGATAAAATCTCCTTTGTAAATTGACCTTTCTAAGTGTCGACATCAACCTAAAACACAATTTATCCTGTATATTTATGATCCAACCATTCTAGACTTCTTCAACAGAAATCTGATTTCTCATCACATTATCCACTTTAACTTATATCTTCACCATTTTTCATTCTACCAGTAGTGTTATATATCTTTTCTCTTCACACATGATATCATTAAAACAAGCATATTATAAAGTTATCTACATGCATACTGAGAATTCTTTAACGCCTACACAAAAGAGATTTAATTAACTAACAAGTGGTATATGACTTGACACTAATTACAAGCCTAAAATATAACTTTAAATCCTAGTGAACTAGAAAATTACATAATCCATATACCCAAAATATACCTAGTAAGTAACTATCCACAAAAGAAGAAAATCAAGGTTGTCCTACGGTATGAGAAAGACTTGCAACAAATACAACATAATTTATTTAGTAATACTAATTTAATTTATTTACACACACACACACACACATATATAGTTTACACTTTTTTTTTCCTTTTAACACCATAATTTCTACTACATTTTCTGTAGACATATTCTTCAACTTTAATTACTTGAGATGACTTCTCCATTACCAAGCTCTATAGTTTGCTTGTAAAGCTTACTCGTTTTTTTTTCTTTTTTCTTTTTTTGCCACCTTGGTCCCCATCTTAATGGAAGTCCAAGTAATCACACAATTAATCTAGGTCTTCCTCAATTCCTGATCAAATTCATTACCACCTTAGCCATTTTACACATGAATGACTAAGTTTTATAACCACACCTTAGTTTCTGTTCTTACGGATGACTAAGTCATTTTTCCATATCACCTTAGCCATGCCTTTGCAAATGCCTAAGTCGAATACTGTTCACCTTAGCTTTCCACCACTTTGGAAAACTAAGTCAAAATCAATATTCATATCTCCTTAGTTTTTGACCATTTAGATAACTAAGTCATACACATTATCTTTTATATTAATTAATTTTATTCATCAAATAATTCTCTTCATTCTTAACCATGTGCTCTCATCATTCTCTTACAACCATGACACAATTCAGTTCTAATAATTATCAAATGTAAATAACAAAGACAACCTAATCACATATAAGAAAAACAAAAGAACAACTACAATAACTTTACATGGTTAAAGAGCGAAACACCTACCTGCAGCTCCAGGTGTTCGAGCTCGCTCCGCTATGGTTCCAACCATGAATGCTCCTCCTATAAATATAAGGAAGGTATGCTTGTTACAATATTCATATCCAGAATTGTAACACGTACATAATTTCATTGTCACGTTACATATTTCAACATTACATATAAAATTAGAATTAAGAGGTAAAATCAGGGCTGTAATTCTATAGTTGGATACCCTCTTGCACAATTATTCTGTTTGCACAAACACATGTTTGTCCACTATTACGGAACTTTGTTGCAAGCTGCAATGATATGAAATGATTTGAAAAGATTACCACCATCATGACAGTACCTCCCAATAATGAATGCAAAATAAAAACACATTTTCAAAATCCTGAATCAAAGCCTCTGCAGTAATATGTTGTCCTGAAATCAGTAAATCAAATGGCTTCACCAATATAATTCACACAATTATACGAACTTTATTACATTCCATGCTCCTTCTCTTTTATTTCAAATTTAACCAGCATTGTTGTTTTTCATTTTCATAACACCCATATTTTTTTTTTTATCTTCCATCCTTCATTATTTTGCATCATTATCAACACATCCTATCACAATGTATCAATTTCAAAAATTTCATATTTTTTCCTAAATTCTCTCCTAAGAACCCTAATTCAAGAAATCTAAGAACAATGCATTAATCTATTTCTTTCCACCCAAACTTGTTTAAACAACTTAGAACTTATTACCCAACACTAAAATGAACTTCGAAAGCTAACATGGTGATATTTTTCCTCCCCTTTAATTTTTCTTCTTTGCCATGACTTACGACCCCTTTCTCACCCTTCTCCCTCATTTAGTTTTCTTCTTAAATCCTTGCTTGAGGAAGTGAATTGGTGATTTACACTTTTTAAATCTTTGATTCTACACAATTTCTACTCTTTCTCTCAAGGTAATTTTTTTTTTTGTTTCATGTGTTTTTCCCTCCTTTTCTCTCCCTCTGTTACCTCTGTTTTCATCCCTTTGTTACCTCTGTTTCTGGCATCAAAATAAGGGAGAATAAATTGCTGGACTTTGCCAGCTCATCAGATATTTACAAAACTGCCATTGGTGAATTTTATGTTATTTACTATCCGACTATTAGCAATTTTAAAAAAATCTTCCCGAAATTGAATTGCCCTCAAATTTTAATCAAATGTAAAATTATATGTTATAAGATTTTTCCTAAAATTTCAATTTGATTTAACGGTCGGATTAAACGTTCTGCTCAAAAGCGTGAAACTATTCAATATGAGAAATATTTTTATTTTTATTTTTATTTTATTTTTAACATTTTACCATTTATTTTAATCATCTTTTTTTTTTCAGGGTTTCACAATAACAATCACTAATAGAACTCCTTCACATCCAAATATCCAAACTATTCACCCGATCCGCTAGAAGAAGAGAAATATTAGAGGTGAAAGATAGAAGATAATAACACAAGAGGTGGATAAGCTTTTGGTTGCTGGCTTTATCAAGGAAGTAATATACCTTGTCTGGCCAGCAAATGTGGTAATGGTAAAAAAAAACAATGGCAAATGGCAGAAGAGTGTGAACTTCACAGATTTAAATAAAGCTTACCTAAATAATAGCTATCATCTTCCTAAGATTGACTAATTGGTTGACTCCACCACAGGTTTGAACATATAAGCTTATTGGATGCCTCCTCTAGCTATCACCAAATTCCTATGCAACTAAATGATAAGAAAGAAAAAACTTTCATAAACTGTCGATAGTTAAGGATTTGACAAAAATAACAAAAAGACAATGGATGAGTGGTGCTTTTATAAATAAAAGGAAAAATCCCTCTCTTTTTTTGTATGAGGCCAACGACATCCAAGAAAAATTCTTCTTTTTCTTCTTTTTCTTTCAATTTGTGTGCCATAAAGATTGAGATTTAGGTGATTTCTATTAAACAAAACAAAATTAAATTAGAAAAAAAAACTTAGAGAGAGAGAGATTGGAGGTTGAAATTTAGAGAGAAGAAGTTGCAAAATTGAAAGGGAGAATATAAGTTATTGGAAAGGTTGCAAGAGACCTATCAAATTTGGTTAATTGGTGTTTGGAAGGTGTTTTTTTAGAATTAAGTACACTTTTCTCATTCTTTTTTTTTTCTTTGGATTGAAAATCCCCAAATTGAGAAATTAAGGTTATGTAAAATTTTGTATGATAATATGAAATTGTTTGATTATTGGTTAATTATGCTCTATATATATATATATGATTAAGAAATTAATTGAAGAAATTAAAAACCAATTATATATATTGAAATATTAAAGTGGCCGACCATGCTTTGATATTTAGGGGAACTTAAAAATTTGATTAAATTATGTTGGTTTTGGTATTTTAATGATATTCAGATTGTTTTAAATTTATTTTGAATGATGTTATGTGGGTTGCAAGAAAATTTATTTATTGTTGTTATACGTGGAAATGGTGAAAATGTATAAATTAAATTAAATTGTATTGATTTTAATGTTTTAAATGATATTGGGGGGATGTTGAGATTTGTTTGGAATATTGTAATGTGAAATAAATTGGTTGATGTTTGTTGTGTTCGTTAAATATAGAAAAAATAAAAATACAAAATATGATAGGATTGTATAAGTTTTAATGTGTTCGCTAATGTTGTTATACTTAAATTAGATTGGTATGAGGATGATAGTGTGTTTAATCTTGATGGTAATTTATGTTAAATAAGTTAGTCAATATTGGTTATGTAAGTTAAATTGTGGTAAAGTTGACTAAGTTGTATAGGTGTTGTATTTTAAATAATGATATTATGCTTGAACTTGATTGCTATAATGATGAGATTGTGTTTTAATCGTGGTTGTGATTCATGTGAGATAAAATGTTTAGATATTGGATTATGCTTGGAAATGTGAAGAGATGAAAGTATGAGAATTGATAAATTGTGTGAATGTTTAGGATTTTAAATGATACGGTGAAGTTATAAATTGATTGGATGTTATAATTTAAATGGTTATGTATGTTGTGTCATGATTGAAAGTTTGATAAAATGAGAAATATATATATATATATATATATATATATATATATATATATATATATATATATATATATATATGAAATGCATGTTGTTAGTAAAGAAAGCCAATTGTGTGCAAAATAAAAATTAAAAATATGAAATTGTATTTGAAATAAAAACTAGTAGTACAAAAAGAATAATGATGTGTATTGATAAGTATGAATAATAGGTTGTAATGAATTGGGTATCAATTGGTGATGTTTTCTTGAAAATTAGGAAGGACATCTAAAGTTAGATCAGTAGTTAGAGAAGCTCGCAATACTAAAGAGTCAGGTAGATGTTTATCACCTCACCATTTTATTTAAATATATTTTCTTGTTAGCATTTCTTTATACATGTGAAATAAGTTTTCAAAATTAATTTAAAAAAAATTATGTTATATAATAATCAGTTGTTTGGAAAAAGACTAATTATTTATATGTTAATAGATAGTCAACTGTTTGGATATATACTAATTATTCATTGTTAAAAGATAATCAACCATTTGGATAAAAACTAATTATTACATGTTAAAGTCAATTGTTTGGATGAAGACTAGTTATTAATATATTAAAAACAATTGTTTGGACAAAGACAAATTAATTTATGTTAAAGTCAACTACACCAGTGGAGACTAAATGTGTTAAATTAAAGTCGACTGTACTGGTAGAGACTAAGGGTGTAAAAGTGAGTTGTCCATGCTGATGAGGACTAATTATATGGTGTTGAGTTGGCTATAACAATGGAAACAATGTTAGGAAAGTTTTCTAATCGTAATGATGGAGTAGTAGTTAAAAAAAAATAATTCGAATGAAATGGAACCATTATAATTTTGATGTACCGAGGTTTAACATAGTATATGTGTGTAAGGTATATTTATTCATTTTCTATACTATTATGTATTTCAGGTCCATTGCATCTACCATCGCAACAGTAATCTTATGATTGGGACTGTGTAGTTCTTTTTGTGATATGTATAATTTTATAATTTTTATCTTATGACATGTAGTTAAACTACTATGTTTAATATTTTGAAATTATTAGCAAATACAATGATGGTTTACTAATAATTATGGTTTCATTGTACACACACATAACTGCATATATCATATAAAATAATATAAACACACCATGTGTATTAATGTGGTAAATAATTGTGATTGATGACATGTTTTGGGTGGCATTCCTAATGCTACTCGTGAGCATTGATTGTATAAACTAAATGTGGTTTGGATTGCAGTTATGTTGTGCAAGTATTAATTGAAGAATAAAATTTTAGATAGATCCTCGTATAGAAAATATTATACCAAAATTTTGTTAAAAACTATATAAATCCTTTGATGTAAATGGAAAACCCTTTACATGTTTGATGTGTATGTGTAGAGTAAATCTCGTGTCTGGGTGTTAATCGGGTGGCCTCTATATAAGTGAGACTCTATCCATTATATATATAAAGGAATTTATCTATTTTTCACGCACATGATTACTTTAAAAGAAGAAATTGCATGAATAAGGCTCAGGGTGTTATAAAAGAGTAAAAGAGAAAAAAAAAAGTTTTATCTTGATTTTCTAGCTTATTTGTTTTACAAAGCAATCCTCAAAACTACTTTGAAGCAATGTTATACCTTAAAACATCCTACTGGAAAGAGACGAGATTGATTACTTGAGAACAAATGTATTTTCACCTAGAAGTAAATCATTTAGCCATAATGGATCTTCAAGAGGAAGATAAAGGTTGATAGAATGATTAACAAATGCAAAGCAAGACATGTTGTCAAAGGATTAAAATAAAAGAGATGTATTGACTATTTTGATACATACTCACCTATATCAAGAATACTTTTTATATAGATGTTAATAACCACCACAACAATTAACAAGTTTGAAATATATTATATGGATTGAAAAATAATTTTTATAAATGGTGACCTTAATGAAAAGATCTATATAAAACAATCATATGGGTTTGTTGTTAGAAAGAAGGAAAAAAAAAAATTATAAGTTAGTCAAGTTATTATATGGTTTGAACAAGCTCCTAAATAATGATATAAAAAATATCTCTTTGAAATATTCTAAAAATACAAAATAATTAAAAAAAATAAATACTATTTAAAAAAGGTGAACAAGAAAAATTAAAAGATCAGAGAGAAATGGTGTTAAGTAAAATTTAAATAAAAATATTGATGAAAAGAAAAAATACATGAAAAAGAAGGTATTGATTACTTTTTTGTTAAAATATAATTAAAAAAGAAGAGTCGAGGCACTAATTGGCCAACCTCAAGTACATGTCCTTTAAAAAAAGTCCAGTTGCACCTATGCTTGGAAGCCCAAACTTAAACCTAGGTATTTTTTTTTTATCGTTCGTAAAAGTAGACAAGTGTTTTTTTATAAACTAGGTGAAAACTCACCTGCTATGCTGCTGTCTAAAATTCAGCCACTACTATGATGGCTTGAAAATTGAGAGGAGGAAGGTTTGGCCTAAGAACCCATTTTCCATCTATGTTCACTTAAAAAATACAATAAAAACTACCATAAACCATCTATCAATTTTAAAAAAACTCTAAAATCACTCAAAAAATAAAAACCAACTGAATAAAAAAAATCTAAACAAACCTTAATCTACCTTTACAATCATGTTTGTAGAAAAAAAAAAAACTACCGTCATCAAAATTCTCTCATCGAATGAAATATTTTAACATAAAAATCAACCATTTTTTGTTGTCAGAATGTGGTTAGTTGATATTTTTTTTTAAAGATTTTTTTTTTATCAAACCTAAAGACTGGAAAATAAATAAAATGAAGTTAATTTAATACCAAAATAAAAATTCTAAAAATTTTGAGATTAACAACACATTTTTTCATTTTTTTAATTGTACTTCTCTCACTTTTAATTTCATCTTTTCACTACA
>Ga0325411_1002971_pt1 | contig 19113 bp, 9 predicted proteins | sample PopdelMetagenome_13_FD_206181 | JGI IMG/M metagenome (GOLD analysis project Ga0325411, IMG submission 206181) | Populus deltoides microbial communities from Bellville, Georgia, United States - Xylem-PdIQD-R4 | ecosystem: Host-associated > Plants > Phyllosphere > Stem > Wood/Secondary xylem...
TTTTAAAAAAAAACTATAGAGTGAATTATCACTCTATTTATTTTAAAATTGTTTCATCATCAAATTGACTTATAATTAAGTTTAATATGTATAATTAAAAATTTAATTGGTATATATATATATATATATATATATATATATATTTTTTTTTTTTTGTTTCATTAAAAGATTTAAAGGACATTGTGTTAGGTAGCCCTATTCAATTGAAAAATGTTTTATATAAAGCTATTGAATACATTACTGTAATCAAAACATATTTATTTTTAAGATTTTAGAAAAATCAGAATTTATTTGTAGTGAAGGAAAAGAATCTGATAATAAAGAATAAGCACTAATTTTCTAATTTAATAAATAAATTGCTGTAAATGTTTTGCAGACGAAGAACACGGATATTTTAGAACAAAGGAGAACTTAATCGATAGTTAGATTAGCAATCTGCTATGAGAGAGAGAGAGAGAGAAAATATATTTCAATTAGTAGGTGATGAAATGCAAATATATATATATATATTGCAAATTCCATGCTGTTCATATAAGAATATGTGTGGTGCTTTGGTGATAAAAGCATGGTATTTGTCATTTTCTTTTGTTTGTGACAGTCAATTGTGGTAGACTACTTGTTTTGCGTGAATAATGCAATAATTCTAGCTTTCTTTTTTAAAATAAGGTTTGTATTACGGTAATTTTAATTTTCTCTACTATAATAATAAAATAATATCATTTTAAATAAAAATTAAAATATATTTTTACAGATTACTTGACTAGATCAATTAATTAGACAAATTAACAATAAAAATATATAGATTAAGTTTTTTTTAATTAACGTGAGTGTCCGGGTTAGCTTGCGCGTACCTCAACTAATCTGACGAACCCTGAAGTTAACGACTATGTAAGCCTCCAGTGGCAATCATATTAATAACTACAGTGCTCGAACATGAGACTACAGGAAAAACAAATTTCTTAATCACAAATTCTTATTACTAGACCACTTATCAGCAAGTTAACGATTTCAACTAAATCGAATTTGATAGCTATCAATAAATAAAAAATATAAATGGAAGTTATAATGTAAAGTGAAATACTAGCATGCTTTTTAAACTGTAAATTAGTATTATTTTCTTCTTGTTTTTTTTTCCTCAAAAATTTGAAAATCAAATGAAACAACTTGTTCGCTTTCATATTTTTTTTCCTCAAAAGAATAAAAACTAGCAATTATCCTTAAAAAAAGCTTTTAAGAATCAAACAAATCGGTTTTCAAAACTAATTTTTTGGAGCATCAATGGGTTCGAGATATTAAGAAATGAGCTTGAACCATGTGTGGGTCGGATGTATTGGGGCAGCGAACCCCTTGTCGGGCTAATGGAGAAAACAAAGAAACTTAAACCAGGCCCGGTGGCCCCTGGCCGGGTCATCAATGACCAATGGCTATGAGCCAACAATTTCTCAGGATTGACCGGGCGCTGTCTCAGCTCAAGGGGACCCTATCTTACTAGGCTTGGTTCAGCCCAGGCCCATTGCGAACAAGGCCTTCAATATGTTTGGGCAGGCTACCTTACTCGACTATGCTTCTATTTTCTCTTACATGGACTCCAGTTCTGGACCCCATTTCATAGTTACAAAATAGGGTAGATCTGGTTGGATTGATTTTTTTTTAAATCATTTTAAACATTGATGGTCAAACATAGAATTCGATTTACTCAACAAAAACTAGATTTAAGTGAGGCCTAACCAGGTCAATTCCATTAAAAATATTTGTCCAAAAACTAGGATTTGATGAGGGAAAGGCATAGTTTCACGTACAAAGTTTCCGAATACTAAACTGATCCAATGATATCATTTTTTTTTATTAGAATAATGAGATGATTTTCATTACCAGGAACAAATATAAGGGGCAAATTGAATAATTAGCATACAAAATAAAAAGAGATAGTGAATTAACACATCAGTAAAAAGTTTTGATGAAAGAGGATGTTTTAAAATATCACGATTTAGAAACGCGATATTTAATCACGTGTCATAATTCAGAATTGTGACATTAATTAAATTCTGGTAATATTAAAAATAACAATTTTGTCGGTTAAACCGACTAATTAGTTGATTTTGAAAAGCAAATGACAACTAATGTGTGAACAATAACTTTTTGATATTTTAATTGGAATCTGTTTTTTAGTCTACAAGTTGGATAAGATGTATATTTTGACTCATAAAACATATTTAGAAGAAAAAATTCATAAAATTATGATTTTTGTGTGAACCAGTCGATTAGTTTATACAACTAGTTCAACCGACCGATCGGTTGAACCAGGGGATTGACAGTGAGTCTACTGCCCCTCTCAGCAACAAATTTTTAACAACAAAATTCTCCAACATCTAAATCTAACAAAAAATATTTCTTATAAAATTTATTATTTATTATGTTAATCTGACATTTAATTTAGTTAATTATTTTAGAGAGTTAAAAATCTTCCAATTTTAAACAAAATTTAGGCAAAGATTTTCCCATATAGAAACTATACTTAAAATTCTATCTTGCTTTAAAATACCCCGCAAAGAACCATAATAACTAAACTCAATAAATTTTGACATTTTATAATCATAAGTAGCCCTAGGAATGCAAATAAAAAAAACATATATACATGCAAAATGAATCTCAAATACTTAAATAATACAACTTTCTAGTAATTCAAATCCTAAAATAAATCAACATAACTCATATATCTATATATGTCTACGTCGTCTACTAGATGATCCAAACTTAATAATAACACGACTAGATCCAGCTCTTACCCCTACTTGAGTGGCCTCATCTTCTGCCATGACATCATCAAGAATTAATCTCTCTCCAAAGGTTTCAAGTCTAGTGCACAAAACATTAAACCACTGAGATGCATAAGTGTATCATTTGTTTTCTTTGTCAATATTAAATAGAACAAATACAGCCTCTCGACTTCCCATATCATGAAGCCAACCTAATATTAATAAAACATTAATGTTAAATTAAAATATCAATAAATAAAACCCAATGTTTAAAATATATTAATTATAAAAAGATTTGATTACTTATGATATTTTGAATCTGGAACCTGCTTGGGATCCTAAGTAATGACCCGATATGTGATACTCATGTACCTAATCAATTACTCCTCATTTGTAACCACATGATGCATATATGTAAAAAACCTCATTTCTTCGTGCATCCCACTATGATATATAAGCTTCATGGTGGCTTAACCAATCTTAATCAATATTTTTACTCCAATTATTTATGGCATACAAAATATCACTTGTATCGATGTCAATTAGAATGTGTTGTCTATAGCTAAACAGTCGTATTACTTGATTTGAGCAATGAAGTTCAACCTTATCAAAAAAAATATTAACGAGATGCCCATATATTCATCCTATTAGTGCAAATAGTTAAAACAATCACCAATCTTTCATTCGAATAAGGCATTCAAGTGACTTTTAGAGTATAAGTTTTTTAAATATTAAACAACAACAATTCAGTGAAATTAAGTTTTCTTATTTAATAAATGGTTCAAAAAACACCTAGATAGCATGCTGCTTATCTAGCTTGTTTCGATAAAATGTAAATACATGTATTGGATTACTATCAAATACTCTACCATGATACCACCTAGCATTACAAATATGTCAGTTTAATTATATTTTTTAAAGTTGAAATTAGATAATATAAATGCATATAATTACAAAATAACTTTGCAATACATGCATCCTAATTGGAGCTGAAGTGTATCCCCTACAGTTTGGATAGTCATAGGCGACGATCTAAGTATTTAGGGCCAACCCACTTGAAGATGCTCTTAGGACCATAATTACTATTAAATAAAAAATGAGTTGTTTATTTCATGTTAACAACAAACATTTAAAATGTAAATAACTATTTTGAATTCTTTTGATTCATATTTATAAAAGTAGCAAACATCCCCCAACCTGTTTATCTCCCTTCATACATGTAAGACATAGATATTTGTACAAGAATGTCAACACATTAGATCCCTAGCTATATGTAGGAATGATGTTGAAATCATGTAGGAGCATCATATAAATTAAAGGCACATATCTCCCTGTGAGGTTTGTGAATAATACACTACTAAAAAAATAAAGTATATGCGTTCTAGCATACCTACATAACACATTAGAATTATCATAATAATTCACGCATACTTAACAAATAATCAACACATTCAAATCATAATAACTATTTGGTACCCTCGTAAGACCTCGTCGTTAGCATCATCTGATGGTGTCATAAATATATTCTAAATCCATTTAAGATGTATCTCACCCCTTTTAATTTAGAAATAAAGGGTGACAATTCAAATGATTGCTCGCATAATATAATCTAATTTTGAACGCCAATAGATGTGAGTGCCTAACCATCAATAGAAAATATAAACAAAACTGTCATCTCTTGTAATGTCGATATCATCTCCTCATACCTAGGATAGAGTGTGTGTGTGTCTCACGCCTCCATCGCTCAATCAGTATATGGATCAAGTCTTGGTCAAGCTTGATATGTTTTAGACAACTAACATACAAAAAACTTATATGGAATACATATGGCTGAACTTGTTCATGTAGTTTCATCCATCGGTGTGTACAATAATAAATTGTGGTCTCATCCTGCATAACAATTTAAAATATAAGTATATAAATATACATAAGACCTACAATGTTAAGTAAATTAAAAATAAATATTCTTACAATGCCAACAAAAAGTCTTTCGATTGATGTCTATCCTGCAATCGTAGAACATGTGTCAACGGGTCCAGTAGGTATGTACTGTGACTCATGCTCTCCGCGGTTGTCATCGTCATGTTGTCTTGGAACATCATTGTCGTAATGTGGATGCTTAACATGAGTAGACGATCTGTCACATTGAGTGTGCAACATCCTATATAATAGTACATGTGCTTGATGTGAAATTAAATAAGTTTAATATGCTTTACAAAAACATCATAATAGATATATGTTTTGTCATATAACTATAATATCAAGCATACGTTGTCAATTAAGACATGTTTTCTTATTATGGCTTGTGTCATTTCATATACCACACTTATAATGTGTATGACCCTCTCTTGTATCCATCTCGTTGTGCAAACGAGTAGACATTTGTTAACCATGCCTGAATTTCATCTAAATTAATCTGCTTCAACTCGAGGTCCAGTGTAATTATTTCATTCTAACTTGTCTGGTAATGGACAGAATGACATGTCATATGCTGATCTATAGCTCTGAATCATGTAATGATCATCAACAAATTATGTAAGTCTAAGTGATTTTTGGCACAACATGTAAGAAAATGTGAACATGGATAGTGGAATGTCTGTCACTCACCACATGTGCATGTTCTGTCATTCAATCTAATTGCTCATCTGACTTCTTTTACAACACTCGGTTTAATAGGAGTGTTGACATGGAACACCTGTTTCTCATAGTCAATAACATTGTAGTATGATCTCTTAATTTATCCCTGCTCATTGTTAATTCAATCTGAATTGCTATGGGAAAAATTATTCCATGTTGAATAAAATCATTAGCTTCATGTCTCTGCTTGACCCAATAACTATTAAACGTGTAAAATATTAATTGCATTAGAGTTAAAACAATTATTTCATGAGCACCTTTCTGAACATGATTAAATAATTTTGAAAGATTAGTTGTCATATTACCATATCGGTAACCACCATCATAACATAAAACCTATTTTTATTTTGGTTCATGTTCAAGTCATTCTTGATATGTTGTGTCCAATTACACATTCTTCCATACCACAAATCAAATTTATGCCTTAAAGGTTCATAACACATCTTCATAAAAAAAAAATTCATAGTTGGGTTTTCGAATTTATGATTGAAGTTGCTAATAAAATATCGCGCACAATATCTAATTTATAACATGTCTAAATTATCATTTAACAATAAACTACTATCGTTATTGTATGTGATACTACTGTTCACATCAGGAATAATAGTGTCACCGTAATAACATAACATAAATATGTTATAAGACATTCTGTAAAAAAACAAAAACAAATTGGATTCTGTTTAATTAAACATATTAACTAAATTGCATTAATATAACCCTAATTGGCAAAATTTATAGAAAACTCAATCAAATTCCCAAAATTTAATATAAAAGCAAACTTGATCAAAATTAAATATAATTCATAATACCACTTTTAATTAATATTTTCATTCTCAATTGCATTAAATCAAACTCAAATTCATAGCAAATTAAAATAATTCAAAGAAAATACTGAATTCATCAACAATTCGATACAACGTGTAATTCTTCATAATTCTACTGCATTCATGTTCTATTGCAAGAAATCATCAAGTGCAGTTAATTACATTATTAGCTAATTCCAACAACTCACATAAATCCCTAATTCAACAACTTATCCAAAATTAAACATAATACATAATTAATTCATAATTAAATTAACTTAATTTCAAGTTCAATTATATCAAATCAACCCTAATTAAAGGTATTCATGACTAATTTATCTTTATTTCAACAAGCCCTAAATTCAATCTAAACAATTATTTTGTTTCAACTAAAACAAACAAAAATTCATAGTAGTCTAGTATGTTTATTTTGCTTGTAAGACTAAAAAAAAGATTTGGGCAGTGGTGGCAAAAAAAGGTAATGGTGGATTTTGAACGCAATAACATCCAAGGATGAGTTTAATTTTTTGGTGTTTTAAGGGGAGAAAAGGTGTTTGGGTTGGTTTTTTTTAGAGAGATAAGGGTTGAGGGCGTTGATTTGGAGAGAAAAAAAAGTTGTTGTGTTTGTGTTCTCTGATCTGGGGAGGCATTTAAATTTTAATTGATGTTGCGGTTTAGAAGAGAGACATGTTAAGTTGTCGTCCTTTTGAAGCATGACAATTATCTTGTCACGCTTAGAAATAACAACATTTAATAAATGTCACATTTTAGAAGCGCAACTAAATGAAAAGTGTATTATTTCATCAAATCTTTTTTAAATAACATTTTTCTGCCAAAGCTTTTAGCTTACTATGTTATTTAAAAAAAAAAACATCCAATATAAGCCTAGGCTTGATAAAATCCTAATACGGTGGAGTCCTAATGTAATAGATACGTAAAGTGGCAGTCCAAACAATATATAATAGTTGAAATAGAACCTAACATAGATTGACACTAGTTATATGACCCGCACTCCACTTCAAGTCAAACATTTGAATTTTCTATAAAAAAAATTTTATATGTAGGTTTTTTGAATGCATTTCTATTGTTCAAGATTTTTTAGTGCAAATAAAAAAATTTATGCATACATGTAATGAAATAAACCAAGAATTATGTGTGATAATTAATAAATAAAAAGTCATTAACAATAACTAAAAATAAAACTTAAAAAATCGAGAGATTGGTGTAGATCAAGATATTTAATATTATAAGAAGGAACATTTACCCGGTTATGTTTTTTTAAATTTTGTTTATTACAATATTTTTTTATTAAATCAAATGATAATAGAAATATACAAACACATTAAATTGATTAAATAAAATAAAAAGAAAAAAAAATATTATACAATGCTACATATATTAGAAATATTATTTCAAAATAATCATTTTTTTATTTTAAAAAATATAGTTCATCTATACAAAAGATTTATATATATATATATATATATCAGAAAAACCTCTTTAAAAATTAAATACATAACCAAAAAATAATCATACTTTAAAAGAGGCTCTCTATGCAAAATAAAATAGAGAAGGTATTAATCTAAATATAAATACTTTTTTGAAAAAAAAACATATAAAAAGAAGCATTCATTGAAAACAATATAGGCAAAAAAAAAAAAGAAGGTCAAGCGTTACTAGGCCTAGCAAGTCAGACCAGCCCGTCTGACCCATTTTGTTAGGGTCCATGGGACTGGGCCCTTATGTTTTTTTGTTGAACCTGGGGTGGATGACAATCGTTTTGAAAAAAAATTAGAGGACGGGTCACTTGTTGAGGCAGACGACGCGTCATCTGATCTTACCCAAATTTCAAGCATCACAGTGGCTGGAAAATCAGAGCTTAAGTTTTTTTTTACCTGAAAACCCATTTTTCAGTCCCTTTTTTTTTTTTTTTACCAATGATAACTTATTTATGGCCTTAAAAAATCAAAAAATCAAAATCAACCTGAAACCATAAATCAACTTGAGCTCAAATATGTTTTTTTGAATAACTTTAAAGGTAAGAAAAAAAACACCTTATATGAACCTCCCTCGTCAAAAAGAACAATTTGACACAAATATCGTTTATTTTGGTGGTTTAAATCGATGTTAACGACATATTTCTTTCTCTACTGTCGGAATCTGACGACCTCTTTTTCATCTCTCAACAAGGACTAAAAAATAACAAAAATAAAATTTTATATCAAAATTGAATTTGAAAAATATTGAGGTGTTAAAGTTGTATAATCTATGTTATTTTTTATTCGGGGATCATAGTGCATCTTTTTTTTTAAACTTATAGCACGCCATCCATGTTTGGTGTCGTTTTCATTTAGGTCCCTCTTTTTTCAACCCCAACCTTTCATAAGAAATTAAAGTCAATCGATCTTTAATTAAGATTAAATAAAAAAAATGAGAATTAAATTGATAAAATAAAAATTTTTATATAGTCTATCTACAATAATATATAAAAGGATGAACGATAAGATCGTGCATAAAAAAACCTATGCATTTTAGTAAAAAAACCCCAAAATTACATATTACAAGAAAGAAATTGATAGAACCACACAATCTACTTAAAAAGTAAGTCCAAGGTCCTACAAGAACTAATCGAAACTGGATCATTCCTTGAGACATGCCTGCCCCAGCTTCGGCACCCAACCATTTGTCACAAAAGTTTCCTTCGGCACCCAACCACAAATCTTTTATTTTATTAGTACAGGGAGAACTCCTGCAAATAGGATCATCCCGTCGAGCCTATTATGTCTTCAACATGATTTACTACGTGAAAATCATATTCTAAATTGAATTTCTTATTGCCTTTTTCATTGCAAGCTTGTATTTTAACTTTTAGATATCGTTTAATTACTTATTTTTAGATAGAAGAAACAAAGATAATAGGAATAAAAATGATATACTTTTTTATACTATCTGTTTTAAAAAATAAAAAATATATTTTATAATTATTTACATTTTTATTTTTTTATATATATCCCTTCTATTCTAAAACATTAATTAAATACAAAGTTAAAAACAGATGAAAATCATATTTTGAAACACATTATGTACATCAATTTGATATACTAAATTAACTTGAATATTAATCTCGAGATTTAAAATCAAATTATTGAGAAAAAATATAAAGCAAACTTTTTAATTACAACTCTTATCTCTCAAAATTATCTTATAAAAATGCTAATACACACACAACCCAAAGCATAAATAATGATGTCAATACGGCATTGATCAAAAGTTTGGAAATGTAACCATCTAGTAGGTGATCTAATGGTAAAAATTTGAGATTAAAGGGTTTGTTCATTCTATAGTCCCATATTCGAGTCCTGTGGTTGCTAATATGATGACCATTGAAAGCTTACATGATCATTAATTTTAGGACCCGTGGGATTAATCGAAATACGGGCAAGCTGATCCAGACACCCACATTAATAATAATAATAATAATAAAAGTTTGGAGATGAATCTATATTACTAAACTACTTGATTTAAATATGTTTTAAATCACAATCATCCCTGCATTTTGCCTCACGCAACTGGTACATGTTTCACGTATACTTCAATGCTGGCACGTGGCACCTAATTCTAATATGGATCCAATATTAATTCTTAACGTGCATTTCATCATTGACTATTTTTTATTATTCAAATTGTCTTGTGTCTTGAGTTATAAATGATGAGCGAAGCTAAATAGTAAAAACACTAAATAAACATAGAAATTTAATGAGTGAAAATGATTTGTAGTTCTATTATTTTTAAAATAATATAGAAATCTACCTGTTAGAAAGTTTATAAAACTTTAAATAGATTAATAACCATATCTTAACTAGAAAACAAAATAAAAATATAAAAAATAATCATAAAATTTAAAACAATGCATGAAATCCAAAATTAAAAAATAAAATAACAAAATTTGCCCATATCGAGATCCTATAGGAGATTTTTTATATCTAAAGTCGACGGTTTGTATAGTAATATAATAGCTACTTTAAAAAAAATAGACTCTAAAAATTTCTGTAAAAATTTAAATTTGATTTAACGATTAAATTAAAAATTATGATATTTTTAACTCTTATTTTAAACTCAACGACCAAATCAAATTAAAAATTCTCACTACATGTTATCAGGCTAGATAAATAAGTTATGTTCCTTTGACTTTGTTGCCGTTTTTTAATGCATGAATGAATGCATGAAATCTTATCTTATTCCAACACAAATTAGATTCCAAGCTAATACAATACAAGATTGATTTAGATTTTTCCTCCTTAGGTACGGAATTGTTTTTATTATTATTATTATTATTATTTTCTAATATTTTTTTAACGAACTTTCATGTAGCTAGAAATTTTTTTTTTTTTTATGTGTGTGTTCAAGTTGTTAACAGGTTAGTGCAGGCAATCTAAGACATGGTGAGGTCCTAGGTTTAAGACCTGTCCTTGGATGTTTTGTATAATTTCTAATTCTTGTCTTTGAGTTTTCATCAATGAAAAAATTGTTGTAATCTAGCACACCAAATCCTAAGATTTTAAAGATCAATTATCGGAGAAATGGATCTAAAAATACCCAAATATATTTATAAATATATATGAGAAAATTACTTTTAAAATTTAAATAAAATAAAATTATAAAAAAACTTATCATAAAAATTAGAGTTTTTACAAAAGAGTTGATGATTGACCATTAAAAAAAAACTCATGAAAAACAAGAAATTTTCTAATGTTGTTTTTTAAATTAACGTGATTGTTCGGATTAGTTTGCGGTAATCTCGACTAATTCTACGGGCCATGAAATTAAAAATAATGTAAGTCTTTAGTGACCTTAAAATTTACACGAAAAATACATAGAAAAAGAGAAAATAAAATAATGATTAAGAAATGCTATCTAGCCTGGCTTCTAATGATTTCACCTGGTTTTCATGGCATTTGACCGGATTTGGCTGATTTAACTTAGTTTTTCTTGCTAAGAATTGCTCGTGCTTATGATAATATGCTATAACTAGATGGAATTGCTCCTTTGCATGGGTGATTGTGGCATATTTATACACCAAGAACTTGACATTTTTTTGTTAAAAAAAGAGAGATTATATTTATACAGTTGCTTATCCTTGAATTTTTTGTAGCTGCAGATCAATGAACAAGGCCACAACGTGGCATCCTTTCGACTCCAATAGCAACTGGCCTAATCTAATCAATAAATAACCACCCACAATAAATAATCAGAAAACAGAAACTTTGGAGAGTAGGAATTGCACGAGAGGACATCTCTAAATGCTCCAAATGACTTCACAAATCAGTACCATGTTACATTTATCTGGTTTAGGTCCTCTGATTATCGGTAAGATCCAAGGATATTAAAGAGACTTTGGAGTGATTTGATGTAGAATCTGGGTTTGAGGAGAAAGAAGCCGTCTTCCATATATAGGCTTGATGCTTCATCGTCTGAAGAAATATCACCTGGCCTGACTTGATCTGATTTGTAAATCGTCTGAAGAGAAAGAAGCGGTCTTCCATGGGACGATACATGGCTTGATTTACGGAGATTTAAAGATTTACTTTGCATGGATCTCAAGTTGCTTGGTTCGATTTGACTTCATATAAAAATTTGGACATTGGAAGATTTTATTGCAGACTTGGTAAGCAACTGTATCCGAACTCAAATTGAAAAAAATCGAATGAGATAAAAAAAAATTGAGTCAAACTAATTTGAACCGGTTTCAATTATTTTTTATAAAAATTTTAGTTTCGTTATTTTTTCTATAAAAATCAAATTGAAACATTGAAAATAATGTTTTTTCCTTAATTTTTTTTTCTTGCATCATCAGAAGATCGAAACACGAAACCATAACATGGGAAATAAACCTAGGATCTATAGGATATTATTATGAGTCATAAAACATTGAATTTATTATGGTTGATGGGCAATGCTCTGTCTTTCCTTTAAGAGATGTTCTTGTGGCTAGTATTAAATGGGCACTAGTCTCCATACCCGAGATAGGTAGATGGGTTTTCCTTCGTCTTCCACACAGGGCAATGAAGAATGAAGACACGAAAGCAGACAAAATGAGTAATGGCAGCAAAATGATGTCTGTAGAACGAGACATGTTTGATGGTTAGGTAAGAGTTAATGTTTAGAATGTTTTTTTATTTAAAAATATATTAAAACAGTATATATTTTTTATTTTTAATATTTAATTTTAATATAAACACATCAAAACAATCTAAAACACAAAAAAAATATTAATTTAAAACTAGATTTTTTAAAAAATTCAAAAATATAATCGGGCTAACAGTTTCTATTTTCTAAATAAGGTTCGTTGTCTCCTCCTTATCAACTGTGCGTGTGTGATCTCAATAATTCTTTCATCCTTTTCTATAAAAAAAAAGCCAAAGAAAAGTGACAGGTGAGGTCTTCTCTGCATGCACATACTGCTGCATAAATAAATAAATAAATAAATAAATAAATAATGGTTCTGATTGGAAGTAAGTTCTGCTTCACATGAAATTCCTGGACGAAACAGTGCTAACGTTGCTGCTTCCTTTTCTTTTAAAAAAGTATTTAAATGGGTAGATTTTCATCCATGAATTATCACGGGAGTTCAAGACAAAAACTGCATGCAGCCAATAAATCCATAATTACTCAGTCAAATGACGTATATTTTCTTTTGTATACGTAAACAAATACAAAAATAATACTCATCAATTGTTAATTATTATTTTTTAAATAATTAATCGATAAGATGTTACCTCCTTGAATTGGATTAAATAATATGATTAATTTGAATAAGGTTTATCTATATTTTCTTTCATAATTTCTTCATAATATTAATATTAACCCATGACAAAGCCTTAGTTTAGATAATAAAAGTATCTTCGACGAATTTTAATGCATTCCAAGAAGTTTACAACTTCTTTACCTTCCAGAGAGTAAATTAATTTCAATCAAATTAGATTTTGAAAGATTAACTAATAAAATATTCATAGCTAAATTGACCTTAAACTTAATTGATTTAAAATTTAAACTAATCTTAAATAAAAAAATAAAATAAAAAAATTTAACTTACCTAATAAAAAATCTAAATTAACTGAACTACAAACCGAGACTAATTTAATCAAAAATCTAAATTGATTTGTGTTTCATTTTAATTTATTTTATAATAATTAATTTGAGTTGACTTGAATTGATTTTTTTAATTTATGATCTAGATTTTATCTTGAATTGATTCTAAATTGAATTTTAGGGAGGATATTATTTTTTTAAATTCAAATTTTAGTAAGTTAACATTAGTAAATGAGTTTATTATTATTATTATTATTATTCAAGGTTTAAAAAACAGTTTCTAAAAAATAATGCTAAACAATTATACATGATCTAATAATAATAATAATAATAAATCGAATCCAAGTGTAATTATTTTCGGATATAAATGGTGAGGCTCCAAAGTCCAAACACTAAAATTTGTCAAACACAATGTACGTAAAGTAAAGACACTTAAATATTCAACGAAGAAAAAGAAAAGCAAAGCGGCACAAGGACACAAAAAGTTGCAGAATCGGCGGCCCGTCTTTTCCTGCACTGCACTCGACGGACAATCCTAAAAACATTAAATCATGACTGTGTAATAACTCAAATGCACTGACTGACCTACCACCATTTTGGCGGGAACTGGGTTACTGCCGCCGTCAAGCATGGTGGTTGTGGTGGTCTCCGGTCATGATGGAGGTGATGAATCTCCTCAAGTTTTGCGAGCTGGTTCAGCCGCAAGTTTTGGTTGTGCTGGTGGTGGTGAAAGTTCTTCTTGGCCTTCTACTTCTTCTTCTTCTTCTTCTTCTGAATCCAGCTTTCGTGAACTTGATGATGTCTTCTTGCAGGTCATGCACTGAAACAAACCATCTCTTCTTGTTATTTTCATTTTTGACTGGTTGTTGAAGTTTTTGTTCTCTCTCTCTGTCTCTCTCTCTCTCAAAAAAGGTTGCTTTGGTGTTAAAATCTTTAATGAAGATGACCCAGAAAGAAAGATTGAAGCTTTATGATGTTGGATGCTTAATTTCTTTAGTTCAATTGATTTTTAGCTAGTGGGTGATTTAGTGGCTATGGTAGTACCACAGATATTTAGAAAGTTTCAAGTTTTTCATGTTTGATGCTTCAATACTCCATTTGTGAAGGATAGATATTTGCTTCTATTTTTGAGATGCATTTTCTTTTAAAAGTAGCTAAATTATCTGTAATACTGAATTTTTGAAAGAAAAAAAAAGTTATGTAAACTGTAAAGTGCTTTTGATCATAGTTCAACTGATAAAAGTTATTAGTATTGTCAGAAATCTTAAAAAACATTATTTGGGAATTTGAAAGTTCATAAATTAATAGATTATTTTCTAATATAGTAAGCCTGACATTTTTGCTTTGTTTGTATGTTCTTGTATATTTTTTTAAAAGACTCAAGCAAGAATATGGCTTGGAGAAGTTCTTCAGACAAGATCAGATGAGCAGCTTCCTATTGCTGATTTAATCGCTGATGGGGAATTGCTGTATGTTCCAACTGTTTTTACCTCCTATAACCTCGTGTCATTACTTGAATCATGTATAGGTGCATTTCTTCCAGTATTTAGTCAGGAATGTGTTCAACTTATTTTATTTCTGAATGAATTTCCAATGCTTTATGAAATTTCTTTAATTTCTTGTTTTGTTTCTTAGATTTGAAACGTCAAGAGTGATATGGAGAATGTTATCGACGAAGCATATGGAACTAAGATATGTAAAAGCATATAAATATGAGCCTTTTGCTTCTAGGAGGAGTTGTGGGAGCAGGTATCTGCCTTATTCTAATGTGGATTCATTTTTGAAGGTAAGCATCGCCATCTTACTTCTCTTTGGTATGGTGATCTGAATTATATGATCCTACCTAAATGACATAATTTATTGTTCTGCTATATTTTTTTAGATCTGCAAAATCTTGGGAATGGCAGGCATAGATCTCTTTTCCCCATCAGATGTTGTCGAAAAAAGAGATACAAGAAAAGTTTGTATGTGTATACGTTCTCTTTCAAAGAAAGCAAGGTCTTCACATTTAAATGTAAGACACTTATGCATTCTTTTCATTTAAAGTCATATGCTTGCAGCAATTTCCTTTTCAAAATGTTTTCCTGTGTCAATTTGACAATGATCACAGACAAATTCTTGTGACAGGTTCCTGATTTTGATATTGTCACGTATACCGTAGCTATGCCAACGGATATGGTTGGAAATATTCGAAGAAACCTGGAACTTTCACATCATAGCTTCTCCAGCTCTGCTAGCAAGACTCCACACCACGAACCAAGACAAAGATCCAGACAGGTATATGAATCTCCTATTTTTATTTATATAATTATAAATCTCTTTTTTTCTTCAATAAGAAAATTGAATACTTTTTCTAGTCTACTTTATTGAGCTGAGGAATCAGATTGTGTTCCAGATTATTGTTTACTTATTGAACTGCTTTTGGTTTTACTTATTATGCTTCATACCTGCATTCTAGAAACATTCAAATGCAACTTCTGAAGGAAATGGTGATTCATATTTTGAAGCGTACGCTGAAGTGGAAAGTGTTTTTATGCTCGAATCTGGTAGCTCAGTTAGCAGTTGTTCTAATGATATTTCATCTCAGATGAACTCTGATTCAATGAATTCTCTGGGAGCATCCTTGTCAGTCAAAGGTCATTCCCCTGGACAATGCTCATTAGAACTAGAAGATCAAAACCAACATAGAGATGAATGCAGTAAACGTCAATGGCATGAAGACCATTTAAATGAATCAACAAGATCTACTTGTTCGCAACATTTGGAGAATGATCATCATTTGGATGGCGAGTTATCTACCTCTGTTGTTGAGTCCAATATGTATTTAGGTAGTAGGTCTTCTTATACAGAAAATGGAGCCAAACATAGCTGTGAAAATAGTGGAATGGACCTTATTCATTTCGATCTTAGTTTAGAAGATGATCCCTCAGTAGTGGGGGATTCTGAGGATTGTAGCACACCTAGAGGAAACCGCAATGATGATGTGGAAGTGTCTTCTACTTCCAGCATGAGCTCTGTATCAGGCCCTGTGCAGAAGTTGAATTTTGAGGACCAATTAGATGAGGAAGATGATTTTAAAACCGTCTGGTTTCCTGAATCATCAAATAGCATGGTGACTTTTTTGATCAAGAAGTCTGTAGATAGGTCTGAATCTCAGGAAAAGGTCATATACAACACACCAGTGGGTAGTTTAATAACTGACTGTGAGGAAGAATCTCCTCTTGACATGAAAGTCATGGATATTGGCTTCTCTTCCAAGCTTTCTGTACCCTGTACACAAATCGAACATTCAGACCATGCTTTTTTGCACAAGAGTGGCAGTTGCATGTCTCAAGCAAATACAGATCTTGGATATGGTGAAGATAGGGAGTTATTTGCTGAATGGTCCTCCTTTTCACACGAGTTTAATCAATGGGATCAGAAAGGTAAACATAGATTTGCTGTAGTACCAACTAGAGCTTCATCCCTGTCTCTTTCACAAGTAGATTCACCAGAGGAAAATCTTCCTTCTGTTCGAAGCAAAGCTAGAGGGGATGCCTTGTGGCCTGAGAACACAAATATCAAGGGCATCATTGGAGATAATGACACAGAGGGACATAATGCTACCATGGTTGAATCAGACCTTGAAAATGGCAAACTTCCAAATAAATGTTTACAAACCACTTGTTTTAATAGCATAAAAAACAAAACACACAAGGAATCAGATTCTCCTGACAGAATCGCAGCAATGGTAGATGGTGAAAAATCTCATGAATTTAAAAGCAGCAAGGATAGTAGTGGTTTTCAGCAGCTCTGTGATAGTTCTGTTTTTCAGAGCCAAGGCCCGCAGATACCAGATGAGCATAGGTGCTCAACAACAGAATACTCGGAAAATGTAGGTGAAAACAGTGATCAAGTGTCTATATATGAGAAGAAGGATATGATTTGTTCCACAGAAAATATGGATCGGGTGGTGAGTCAGTTTTGTTGATTTTTTGTAATGTTTCCATCGTAGGTCTCTTTTCAACTTCTTACCCCAACTTTCTATGACTTAAGCAATCTCTGTCACAGGATGATCAAAACCATGAAAAGGTGCAGATTCCGGCAATTGAGAATTCAAATGTAACTGAAGGTCCAAGTGTAGAAAAGGCAGACTGCAAGCCTCCAAGGAGGCCACTCCTTAAAACTGTTGCAAAGGGAACTGCAGTTGTTGGGGCGCTGCTGTTCTTGCTTCATTTCAGGTTCGTCCTCCCTTAAGGTGTTAGAAAAATATCAGGGTGATACCACTATTAGAATTTTATCCCAAGATCTATACATGATATTTAGAACACACGATACCGATAATTGAACAAACAAGAGGTTTTTGGATTACCAGTTCTCCCATTAAGAATTGTATTAGGATTCTTTAGGCTCACACTCAAAACCCTACATCCACAACTGTCTTAAGGTGTCCAAAGACCCAATTAGGCTATGCACATAACCTTTTTTTCACAAACCAAAAATACTTTTAGTCGACATTCATGTAAATTCTAACATATGGCTGCCAAAAAATATACATTCTTATTTTGATATCTTGTAACGGTTATTTATCACTTGCATTGCAGGAACAATGACACAGAGAAAACAGATCAATCGGTCAAGCAATCTAATCGACTTCAGAAAGCAAATGGTCGGAACTTCTCATCACTGAAGAGCCAAAAGGGAAGTAGAACGAACAGGATGTATCCAGCTGAAAAGCTTAGATTTGGTAATTAGAATATAAATATTCAAGTTGTATGTAAAAATAAAAAAGCCATCACAATGCAAGGAGCACCATGCATGACGCCACACATCTACTGTCATCCTAGTATGTCTAGTTTTTGAAACATATTTAATGTAGATTTAGATCTGCAGGGAGAAAACGTTGGCCAGAGCTAGTTAATGAGTTCACGAGTTCCGTTTCGGATCGAAACCGAGGATTATGTAGATGGAGCTCAATTGGATTGCCACTTTTTTTACTTATACAGAGAGTTCTTATCTCTAGGAAGATGCCCTTCTCAGTGAAATGGAAACAACTTATTTTCACCATTCGTTGCTTTGATTTCTTCGTTACTAAGTTCTGTTCTTTTTTCAGAGTAATGTATTTGCACATTCAACATTATCGTCCTTGTAATATTCTCACCTATTCATAGCAATTTTATGAAAAAATGAAATCATTACATTATGATATAACTTCAGGAATTTGGTGTTTAGTTGATTTCTGCTGCAGCCTGTACATGCCTGTGATCAGTGTTGCATCTCTTGAGCTCAAATTGAAAACAGAACTTGTGGAATGAACTCGGTGATTCTAACAAATGTTAATTACTGTATTGACTTGTTAACATATGCAAAACTTGGGTAAAATCTACGATGCCATGTTCACAAAGGATTTTTTTGTTTGGTTCGTTAAAGTGGCCAACGACGTCGCATCAATGCCATGTCAGCCAGTCTTTGTCATGTAGCGACCTTCTCCACATCAAGAATAGTAACTTCCAACACATTATACTCCTATATTTTTTTGCACGCTATATCTTTTTCATTTAAATTTAGTTATCAATACTGTCTTACTTCTAGAGCTTATTGAAAATAGTGGAACATTATAACTTTATTTTATTAATTGTTTGTATTTAAAGTTCTAACATTAAATGCTTAAAATTTTTAGGGTATTTTATGTTCTTCATTAATCTTTATATTAAAAAAAAATATTAGCTTTATTTTTGTATTGTGATTTCACTTGGAAGAACCTAATGTGATCTCAATTTTATTTTTTAGTTAGTGTTGCATTCATTTGTGTTATGATCATCTAGTATCCATGCTTAAGTCTACACTTA
>Ga0325411_1002972_pt1 | contig 19113 bp, 23 predicted proteins | sample PopdelMetagenome_13_FD_206181 | JGI IMG/M metagenome (GOLD analysis project Ga0325411, IMG submission 206181) | Populus deltoides microbial communities from Bellville, Georgia, United States - Xylem-PdIQD-R4 | ecosystem: Host-associated > Plants > Phyllosphere > Stem > Wood/Secondary xylem...
ATCGGTTGCAGCCCCTTCGCCAGACCTCACTCCCCCAGCCTGCAACCATCGTAAACACCATTTACAGGCCTTCCCTCTCTGTCAACACAGCCCACACAGCCCCCCCCAGAAACGACTCTCCATTCATTTTTTTTTCTCCCTCAGCTCAGCCCCGCGCGCCTGATAACATTCAAAACCAGATGGAACAAGCAGAAGCCACACCTTTCCTCAGCCGCAGTAGCAGAATCAGCAGAAGTCATCCTTCCCTTCCAGTACTAACACGAGAAACAGAGGAGAAATATCGACTAGCCAGCGGGCCACCATTTCCCGTTTCGTCTGCAACCGCGCCTGAAACAAGCAGCGACAACAACCGGCAAGCCTGGCTCCACCGTGAACAGCGAGCAGGGGCGTCCTTCGTGAGCAACAACTAGTCGTCTTCCTCCACTTCGCCTCCAGCCGCTGCCTCTCCAGGTAAGTCTTTCTTTCCCTGTTCTTGTTTTGCATTTACTAAAGCATCTGGGCACTATGCGAAGGTAAATTAATTACCTTCGCACTGTGGAGTGCATGCATGAGTAATTCACGCATGCAATCTGCAACAGTGCCCAGCCGGGTCATTGGTTTGGGCCAGTGACCCGGCTAGGCCTGTTGGGTTCAGCCCAGTCACATGGGCCGAGCCGGACCTAGCCCAAAAAATAATAATAATATTGTTGGTTTTTCTCGTGTATTTAGTTTATGGTTTGTTATTTTTTTTTATTTGTGAAAATATAAATCTAGTATTAAAATACCCGATTTTTTCCATGAAATGTTGCAAATATATGTATGTATATATGTCTGAAAAAACAAAAAAATGTTTTCTTGTGTGTTGCATACGGCCAATACTCTAACATGTTTTGAACGTTCTTTTTATATAAAAAAAATATTGGAAGTTTCGAAAATGTGTTTTCGCATGGATTTCTTAAACACAACAAAAAATTATTTTCTTGCATTTCTGGATTTTACAACATGTTTGTAAAACTCCAAAGGGTATTGGCCAATATTCCAAAAAATATAAAAATCTTATTTTGGGGGGAATTAATCTATTATTCACCGTTAATGTTTGGATAAAGAAACCCCAAAGGGATGAATATCCAAAATATTATTGGGAATAACTTGTTATTATTCACCATTAATGTTTGGATAAAGAAACCCCAAAGGGATGAATATCCAAAATATTATTGGGAATAATTTGTTATTATTAGCTGTTAATGTTTGGATAAAGAAACCCAAAATGGTTAATATCCAAAATATTTTTCTAGGAATAATAAGTCATTACACATCCTTGAAAGAAGCCTTGATTGTAATCGGGGACATTTTAATTTTTTTTACTCTGCGGTTTACGAGCCGTAAGAGTATGAAATACTAAGGGAAAAATGAGCTTTTAAAGCACATGGAATCTCCTTGGATTTCTATCTTAATAAATTTAGTTTGAATCAAACCTAGGAAAATTGATGGGATTAGAAAACACCAACACCATAGCAATTATAAGACAAACCAAATTAACACCAAGCAGCTTACCTTAGGTAGGGCGTACTAGGGGTGCTAATACCTTCCCTTTATGCAACCAGTCCCTTGCCTTAGAATCTATGAAAGACCAGTTAGGTATCCTAGTGACCATAATACTAGGTGGCGACTCCCTTTATCCACAATCAAAACAAAAGACCCGAAACCAACCGAGGATCGCCACGACGCCGCGCTCCGCTCGCGAGGGTGTGACAACAGGTATTAACATTCAAGCATACTTCTCTCCAATCAACATAAAGCTCATATTTATCATCTTAACAAATAGCAGTAGTTTTCTTTTTTCTTATCTTTAATGTCATACACTCCATCATTAAAAGATATTGAGTAACCAGATTCAATTAATTATCCCATACTTACTAGATTCTGATTAATCTTAGGTAGATATAACATATTCTTGAGAAGTTTTGTACCTAACATTGTTTCTACTTCAATTGCACCTTTTCCTTCAACCTTCACATAGTCTCCATTCCCAATTTTGACTTTGGATAGGTAGCTTTTGTCCAAATCCTTGAATAAACTTAAATATGCAGTCATGTGATTAGTGCAACCACTATCAATAAGCCATGATGAATCATTTACCTTTGTTGTGGTACACATCTTTTCTATTATAACCATGAATAAAAGATCTTTCTTAACTTCTGAATTTTCTACAACTTGAGCTTGTTTTACTGCTCCAGCTTTGTTTTTGCAAAATCTTTGGATGTGACCAAATTGCTTGCAACTTTTGCATTATACATTCTTAAGCCAACACCAAGTTTCAAGATGATTTGTTTTCTGATAGAATTTGCAAGGAGGGAAATGTTCTCTCCTCTCTTTCCCTTTGGTGATGTAATTGTTATTGTTTTGTTGCCAATTAATTAATTGGCAACTTTTCCTTTTTTCCCTTTTTCCTTCTTGATTGTTCCTGTAAAAGTTCTTAGCCCGACTCCTCTTTTGAAACTACAACAAGGGCTCCTTCACTTGTACCTTCTTGTCTATAAGCTTGTCTCTGCTCAACTACTTGTAATGCGTTTACTAACTCTTGTAGACTCATGTCTGAGAAGTCTTTTGAATCTTTTATATAGCAAATTTTATGCTCAAATTACTCTGGTAAACTTACCAGAACTTTCTCCATTACTCTTGAATCAAGAAAATCTTCTCCCAAGAGTCTCACTTAATTCATAATTTATGAAATTTAAGAAGAGAAGTCTTTGATAGTCTCGGTTTCCTTCATCTTCAAACCTTCAAACTGTCTTTTAAGATTCAAGACTTGCATCCTTTTAGACTTCTCATCTCCATGAAATTCTGCTTTTAACTTATCCTATGTCTCCTTGGTAGATTTACAAGCTATAATTTTAGTGAAAATTTCTTCACTCACCGTATTATGAAGACATGTAAGAGTTTTGTACCGCTTTGCCTTTTTTTCATTAAAGAACTTGATATGTGATTGTGGGATTTTTTCGTAGTGGAGTTGGTTGCTTATCACTTTCCACTATCTCTCACAAGTCAAAGGGTTTAAGATAAGTTTCCATTTTAACAAGCCACACACCATAATTTTACCCTGTGAACACTAGTGTTTTTGCCGGAAAGTTTGCAGAATCCATTGCTTAAAAACCTCACTAATCTCTCATGTTTCACTCACAACCCTTTAAAGATTAAGAATATGCTCTGATACCAATTGTTGATAACAGATATATAAAAAAGTGAATATGTTAAGTTGACGATAAGCAGAAAAACAAAGAATAGAGAATTTGCAGCAAAGAACAAAGAGAATAATAGTTTTTCATAGGTTACTGTCATCCCTTAACTTTTATTTATAGATGAAATCAAACACTACAAGATAATAAGCATAACAACCATAATCTCCTTTATTTAAGGAGTTATGTAACTAGCTAGACTTATCCTAGATAAGTTTAAATCTAAAGAAGTAAAAACAGAATAAACAACATCAAGATAATGATGCCATTAACAAATAGATAGTAATATGCTCATGGTTATTCTTAACAGAACTTGTCATGATTGTAACATGGGTAATGTCTTACTTTTTATATATATTAAAGTACAAGAACGCTCTAGCTTGGAGATATCTTATAAGAATTTCCAATAAGGTTCATCTATAATAAAGAAGAATTACAGCAGAAAGGCATTTACCACTATTAGAGTCAACCAAACCAAGCTGGTCAGCAGAACCATCAAAAGGATAAATTTCTCCTAGTTCTGGCAAACCCTCAATTTCCCTTAAAGCTGCTTGAGATGCATACTCTGTATTTTTTAAAAGGTCAAGTCCATTAGGAGCATGAATTTCCAAAAATTAGCATTCTATTGATTATTTTATGTGTTGGGACCAATTTGTAGTCTACTTTTGTGTAGGGTGTCGAACTAGGGAAAGTTTAGATTGGTTAGTGTGGGTTACAGTTAGAGAGGTGTGTTTGATATAGCCTTGGTGGGTTCTCCTATAAGAAAAGGTATTTTCTTGTAGGCGTGCTAAGTTGCAAGCTTGCTTTAGAGCTTTTGGTTCAAACATCCTAACCAAGTTCTTGATCTCAATCTCTAACCCTCCTAAAAAAACACAAGAGCCTATTTCTCATTAGTCTCTTCTCTATTCTACAACATATCAAAATTCCAAAAACAAGTTTATGTTTTTCACTTGCTTAAGATTCTTAAGCTCTTCCAATGGATCCTTCTGATCCCAAACTTACTACATAATGCTTCTATATATTCACCCTTTTGATTCCCTAAAATTATCATAAAGTTTTGGTGCCAATTAAGAGCCATACCATTAAAGATAATATGAGGCTACTTTAAACTTCTCAAAATCATGAATTTCTTCAATGTCAAAGTACTAGTTATAATTGCAAAGCCATTTGTGCACATAATCATCATTAAAATTAATGAAATCTCGTTTAGGATTATGTACCTTAAAGGGGTGGTGACCTCCTTGACGAACCAAGCATGCTCTTGAAGCATATTCACTATGATGAGAAGTTTGATGGTCCCTTGTTGTACTGGTTCCTTCTGTAGACAATTGCTATTTTTATAAAATAGAGCTCTATTAGTACAAAAAAGTCCACTAATAAGATCTTTAAGCTCCCCAAACTTGGCTTCATGGATGGATTTAGTATTTTCTGGGTTTTGACCAAATACTTCCAGCATCTTCATTACTTGTTTATACTTTTGTGCTTGTTTCTTACCACTAGATTCAAGTGAGTTTTCTAGCCTTTTGAAATCTTGAGACTGAGTGTCAAGAGCCATGTCTCACATCCAAAGATTTGGGGCTCTGATACCACTTGTAGGAAGTCTAATTGAATAGGAGCCATTTAGATAACATCCAGAAGAACTTTATAATGGCTTTCATTATCTTCTCATTATCCCCTATGTCCATTTTGCTACAGTGTGTGTGTGTGTGTGTGTGTGTCAATCAAAAGTGCTACTTTTAGAAATAACAATTGATTCTTTAAAAGAGCTAGTGCCATCCTATGCTAATGAAAATAAAACGCTACTAGTAATTAAAAGTTGGTCAGCAATAATCATATTAATTCAAGAGTAATATCTCTCAATCTCCCTTTGGTTTGTTTCTTATTCTCAAGAATTCAAACCCGTGAAATAGATATGGGCAATATAGGGGATTAGAATGAAATTCAATTCCTGATGAATTGCAATCTATGGAACAAACCAGACAAAAGAAACTGAAAGAACCATCCTACAGCTTATAGGAGCTCATCGAACAATTTAATGCATCAGATAGTGATAACATCAGCTACATTCTTGCCGATCCAACTACTGGATGTGTCATAAAAATTGCGCAAAGTGTTGGAAAAAAACAATAACGGAACAGATGAGGGGTTACAACTCACAATTTTGGTGGAATACAATACACCAAATAATGGTATTCTTACACCTTTCATTATCAAATCCATACAATACACCTTTCATTATCCAATCCATACAATATATATAGACATTATAAAATATCTTTTACAATATTTGAAGTACTTAATTAATATTAGACTCTCCAATATTTACTCTAGATTCATTGTATTTCTGATGTTCATGAATATTTATTATAGCATTAACTTCAATACACTTAATCTTAGTAAACAAGTTTAATAACTAATATTCTCCCCTCTTAAACTTGTTCTATCCATCTTCACGATTCCAAACTTCTTCTGCAAATAACATAAAACATCAGTCTTCAATGGCTTTGTAAAAATATCAGCAATTTGTTCATGAGTTTTGACATGAACTAACTCCATATTGCCTTATTTTATGTTCTCTCTAATGAAGTGAAATCGAGTATCAATATGTTTTAAATGTTCATGATGAACTGGATTCTTAGCAAGTGCTATAGCAGACTTGTTATCAACAAAGATTCGTGTAGCCTTGCTCTGTTTTTACTGCAAATCTTCCATCCGTTTCTTTAACCATATTGCATGACACACACACGATGCAATAACAATGTATTTTGCTTCACATGTGGATAATGCAACAATAGATTATTTCTTTGATGTCCACATGAAAGCTTTTTCTCCCATAAAAAAATACAAATCCAATTGTACATTTTCTATCTTCCAAGTTTCCTACCTAGTCACTATCACTATAACCTGTAATTTTAAGATTCTGTGAAGATGAATAAAACAATCCATCGCTTGTTCTTCCTTTAACAAAACGAAGGATCCTCTTTGCTGTCTTCAAATGTGAACTTATTGGCTTCTCCATATATCTGCTAATCAAGCCCACTCCAAACAAAATGTTTGGTCTAGTACATGTTAGATAACACAAGCAATCCATAATACTTTTATAGTATGTAGGATTAACTAAGTCTCATTCTCCTTCTTTAGTTAACTTGGTTCCATATTCAACTGGATTGTCTGTTGGACAACAATCTTCCATAACAAATTTCTTCAAAAATTTTGTTGCATGGCTTGTGAAATGAAGATTCCATCACTGCAATACTTCACCTCTAATCCCAAAAAATAGGCCATGAGACCTAAGTTTGTCATTTCAAATTCCTTCACCATGGATTGCTTGAAGTCTTGAATCATAGTAGAATCATTCCTTGTGAAAAGTATATCATCAAACATTACTCTGCCTTATAAACTTTTCTTGTGAATCCTTTCTGTGAAAAGTAGCCATCAATTATAGAGTTCCATGTTGTTGGCTCTTGTTTAAGCCCATAAAGAGCTTTTTTCATTTTGTAAACCTTTTCTTTTTCTTCTTTTATCGCAAAACCAACTGGTTGTTCTACATAAACTTCCTCTTCAAGGTTGCCATTTAAGAATGCTGACTTTACATCCATCTGAAATATCTCCCATCTTTTCTGAGCTACTAGGGAAATCAGCAGTCTTATTATTTCTGTTCTTGCTACTAGAGCAAAAACATCTTTATAATCAACTCTATATTGTTGCTTATATCATTTCGCTACTAATTTGGCTTTATGTTTTTCAATTTCTTCTTCTGCATTCCTCTTTGTCTTGAAGATCCATTTTTCTCCTATTGCATTGTCTTTCGGGACGTGTTGTCAATTCCCATGTATTATTTTTTATGATGGAATGGATCTCATCCTTCATTGCTTTCATCCATCTATTTTCTTGATATGCTTCTTCAAATATCATAGGATCATTTCCTGAAAACAAGCAAAGCATACTATACACACTTCACACATTTTGCTTGTGTGCTCTAACTTTGGTATTCCAAAAACCATTTTGTTTTTCTCCATCAACATCAGTGATCCAAAGTTTAAATGTTTATATTGTAGATGGCATAAATTCATCATGTTGAAGATTTCTGCCTTAAAACACTTTGACAGATATATACTCAAATCCAGAGGAAACATCATGTTTCTAGTCATTTTAAATGAAGCAATTGCAGCTTCGGACTCATAAAAAATCTTTAAATTCTTATCTTTCATCTACACTTTAAAGCCTTTCTTCAGAAACTGTCCCAAACTCAGAATGTTATTTTTCATGTCTGGAATATAAAAAACTCCTTATATGAACTTCTGCACACCATTCTTAAGTTTAATAAGAATTCTACCTCTTCCTTCAACTAGTCTTTAAGAAAGATCTTCAAAGGTAATGTTATCTATATAACTTTCATCGATATCAACAAATGTTTCCTTCATATCATATATATGATTTGATGCTCCTGTATCTAGATACCAGGTGTTGGAGTTGCTACCATCAAATTTCCCATAGGCCAACATAATTCAGGTTCTTTAGAATTAGTTTCTTTCTCAGCAAAGTTGACATTCTTGTCTTCAAATTTGTATTGAGAACAATCTGAAGCAAAATGACCAAACTCTTTAAAATTATAACATTGTACGTTTGCATTATTATTCCTTCAATTTGAATATCCTCCACAACTTCTTTCTCTGCTTCTGCCACGGCCTCTGAAATTAAAATTTTGATTTCATGCACCATGAGATTCTTGATTTTTAAATGATCTTCCTTCTCTTCCTTTTATGTGAAAGAACCTTCCTCTTTGAAATACTCCTCTACCAGATTCACTAACATTCATAATAATTGACTTTGTCTGCAATGCTTGTTCAAGAGATCTTCATTCTCCTCTTTTATCAATTTTCTACTCATGAGTTTGCAGAGATCCCATTAATTCTTCTATTATCAGATCTTCCAAATTCTTTGATTCTTCAATTGCTACAACCACATCATCAAACTTTAAATCCAGAGACCTTAGAATTTTCTCCATCACATGAACATTATCAATATTTTCACCATTCTTTCTCATCTGGTGCACTAAAGAGATTACTATTGCAAAGTAATCTAAAACTATCTCATTACTTTCTTTATTCAATTTCTCAAAGTCTCCTCTCAATGTTTGTAACCGTACCTTTTTTGTCTTTTCAACTCCAATATAAGTCTTGTTAAGCATTTTCCATGCCTCCTTTGACTTCTTTGCTAGTGCCACCATCTTAAGAGTTGCTTCATCAAGTCTTTGACAAATTGTGAATAAGGCCTTAGTAACACCTTCTTCCTTAATTCTCTCAATGTTTGTCTTTCTGCATTACTCATTGCTGCCTCTTCTCTTGTTGATTCTGGTTCAGTGTAACCATCTTCAACTAACTCCCGTAACTCTTGTGATCTTAGTAGTGCATTGTATTGAATACACTATAGATAATAGTTTTGTTTTGTAAGACAAGGAATATGAAATTGAGCACTGTTATTACTGGAAGCCATATCTACTCTTAAGCTCTTATACCAAATTTATTAGAAAAAAACAATAACAGAATAGAGGAGGGGTTACTACTTAGAAGATTTTGGTGGAATACAATACACAAAATAATGGTACTCTCATACCTTTCATTATCAAATCCATATAATATATATAGACATTATAAAATGTATTTTACAATCTTCAAAGTACTTAATTAATATTAGACTCTTCAATACTTACTCTAGATTCATCGTATTTTTTATGTTCATGAATATTTATTATAACATTAACTTCAATACACTTAATCTTAGAAAACAAGTTTAATAACTAACATAAAGGGAATCGGCTGGATGTGTTCTGTTCTGATATAGCTGGAATGTTAGCATCCTAAAAATGATTGAAGATGAGATTATAGATAAGGAAAGTCAATTTTTACCTCCATTAAACACTCTCTCTCTCTCTCTCTCTCTCTCTCTCTATATATATATATATATATATATATATATATATATATATATATATATATATATATATATATATGATGTTTTGTCAAATTGAGCTAACATTTGAAAGTTTCAAAACTAAGAAAGTAGAAAAACAAAAATGATATTAGAATGAAATTCAACAGTTGAAAAAGATAGGTACGTAATAATTTATTAAGGAAATAACAACACCTTAAAAACATGGTTCTTGCATTTCTAGTTCACAAACGTTATAGCTCGAGATTTTTCCTTGTAGGAACCCCAATAATAATAATAATAATAAACTAGATAATAAAGCTTTCACCAACCATACCAATTCATAAAGCTGGCATACTAGTTACTATTAGGGGTGATCATTTACGGTTCGGTTCAGTTTTTATCAAAAAAAGTAACCAAATCAGTTCAAACCGAGCGGTTCTAGTTTGGTTCAGTTTGACTCGAATTTTTTCCGGTTTGGCTCGTTTTTTTTTTGTTTTTTCAGTTTGAATTCGGTTCGGTTTTTTCAGTTTCAGGCTTATAAAACTAAAACCAAACTGAACCGATTGTTTTTTTAAAAATTCTAATTGGTTTTTTTTCACAATTCGATTATTTCAGTTATTTTGTTTCCGGTTTTCTTGGTTTTCTCAGTTTTTTGATTTTTTTGCTCACCCCTAGTTACTATACAACTCAACTTACAAACTACATAGAACCTGAAGCATTTAACTTTGCTCCTCAAACCCTTCCAATAGATCCACTTTTAGCAATCAACAGACTTGGAGATTCAGTAGGAAACTTCTGGCCAGAAGACTAAACATGTTTGAAATGGCTTGATCAACCACTGTAGGCAGTCATTTATAGCCCAACCCAATCTTAAGAATCGGCTCTAGGATTGGAGGATACCAATAGACTATTCTTATGGGTTGTAAGGCTGGATGTAACCAATAAAACAAGTGATGTCTTTTATCAAGAATTTCAAGATGAAAATAGGCACTCAAGTTAAGGTAGAGTTACCTGGAACCTCAATCGAAACTTTTAGCACACCCTTTAATGGCTTGTTTTGTAAGTCATTGTGGATAGAACTCTACCATTGAAGGTGTGTCTAATGGGGTACCTATCTTGCGCTAGCCTTGCTTTGCTGATTGATTTTTTAACCAAATCTACATCTGTGACGTATGGAATACTAGATTGGGACTTGACAAAGATGTGAGTGAGATGGTTCTAAGATGAGAAATAAATAACATGGTGGACCATCTTCTGAGTAATGAATAGTTGAAATTAAAGGCTTTGGATCTCATGGAAATGGTTATGAATAGTGTTAAAGAAGGAGGTAGTTCTTATTAAAATCTAAAAAAAATTATCAAATGGATAGAATCTTAAGTAGTTTTCATCCCCTTTCATTGAAATATGTGAGTTTGCCTTGGTCTTGGATTTATATTGTTAGGTTTGTTTTAAATTGGGGATCCAAGTGAGCAAAGAAATACCTATGTATTTAATCCATATAAAAACCTAATTTTTTTATATTTTAAAGGCAAGGTTTATTTTTTAGTGCTTCCATTCTCTATATTTTTATAGCTAGAAAGAGTAAAAAAAATGACTTTTAGGTCACTTTAGGATTTTAGGTGAGAGAAAAATTATATGTGATACTTCGTGATCTCTTACTTTTCATATTGAATTTCTCTAATTATAGTAGGTGTAAGTTATTGAACCATGTAAATTTCATGCATGCTCTTGTGCGATTGATTGTGCTTGTATTTTAATATTTCTTTATTAGTTAATTGAGTTGAGATTTTAAGGTTGTTTTCACCACAAACTAATATAAGATCTTGCTTATTTATCAATTGGCTTTCATGATTGTGATAAAACTAACATCGATGATGAAGTTTGATGTAGAGAAATTTAATGGTAGAAATGATTTTATAAAACTAACATTGATGATGAAGTTTGATGTAGAGAAATTTAATGGTAGAAATGATTTCATAAAACTAACATTGATGATGAAGTTTGATGTAGAGAAATTTAATGGTAGAAACGATTTCAATCTGTAGTGTATTAATATACGTGCCTTGTCATTTCAAAAAGGCTTATTTAAGGCATTGGAAGGTGTAGACAATTTGCCTAAAGGGATGGATGATAAAGAGAAAGAAGATTTCATGGAACAAACACATAATGTTATTCAACTTTGTTTGTGTGATGGGGTTCTAAAAGAGGTTACTAAGGAGACTACAACTACTAGATTATGAACATAGTTGGAAACTTTTTACATGACCAAATCCCAGATGAACTGATTGTATCTGAAGCATCGTGTAACATCCTCATAACCAGGATTAAGCAACAATCCCATGTCAAATGACACACACAGTAATTATTATTATATATGTGTGTGTGCGCGCGTGTGTGCGCAAGGAGTTCATATTAAATTATACCGAAATTTTGACTAAAATTTTAGTATAATCTCCCCTATATCAGGAGGTCCCAAGTTATCGACATTTAACCTATTTACACTTCTAATATTTCATATCTCATAACTCAATCACGACCCAATCATCCTGGGTCTCAATCCTACAAATATCATCTTTATCACAACGATAATATTTATAACATATATTGAACAACAAATATCATAATAGAGGAATAAATGAGATAAACACATATACATGGACACAATCATATGAATTTCGGAGTTAACATTATCTATTCAAGTTTAAACATTGATTATACAAATTAAGTTATATAAAAGTTGTAATATTACAAAATACAAGGGTACACTCCCTAGAACCTAGAATTACAAAAAGTGAACATAAGCCATAAGCTAGGATCTACTCCTGTCGTGCATGTGATGGTCCTGAAATAAAATACATATTATTGAAACATGAATATCACAATAAATATAACAACACAAATATCCAAAAAGGCAAACATGCATTCATATTTTATTCACTTCTCCCTTCTGGTTTTCATTGGAAACTCTTTCTCATTCAACTACTAAAAATCGTTTCCTTTTCCATTATCCACCTCCATTCAAGATTTCATGAGATCAACAATGAATATTTCTGCTTAACACATTACTGATACCAATTTCACTAGTATCATCATCACCCCGTAGGAATCGATGTAAGGTGATCCCCTTCCCCGGGATCCCCTTACCCTGAATCCTAACATACACTATATGTATGCTAGCCAATACATGTTGATCCCTAACATACACTAAATGTATGCTAGTCCAAACATGACGATCCCTTTACCCGGGATCCTAACATACACTAAATGTATGCTAGTCCATGCCCTATATCACACTTCTTATATTTTCGTTGTCAGAGATAATTTCATCACTTGACAATTTACACAACAACCTTCACCTCGAATATACATACACTCAGAATACTATCCAAAATATCAACATCATTACGCAAACTTTCCTCATTTCACATAATATCCAACATTCAGTAATTCACATTTCACATCAATAACATATTAAATCATGGAATTTAACTATAAAGTATATGTGCGGATCACCTACCTGCAGTAGAAGCTCTACTTGTGCTCCCCTGTTATTGCTGCTGCACAACTCCGGTGGTCCGTTCTGCAAATCACAGGCTTATCTCGTAAATTTTCCTCATTCAAGGATACATTTTATAATAACCATATCAACAACCAATATGTATTTCTTTCAATCATTCATTTCTTTATATTTGGACTATTATTGTTTTAAACCGTTACTGTTTTGAACCATTACTCTTTCGAACTGTTACTCTTTCGAACCATTAATTTTTCAAACTGTTACTCTTTTGAACCGTTATTGTTTTGAACTGTTACTCTTTTAAATTGTTATTGTCTGCAGAGGTCGCATTTTGATCTCCTCTCAGATTTTAACTCTATCTAGAGTTCTAGGACTTTGTTTCAAGCAAGGTTAGTCGCGTTGGAAAGCTAAGAAATGGGGCTACAAGTCCCCTGAAGGAAGGAGAACCCAGTTCGGCCCCCAAGACAGTCAAAATTTCTCATTAACAACTCAAACTTACTGCCTTATAGGGTCTGTCATGACCCAGTCTCAATTGGTAACCCATAACTTGAGTTCTATAGCTCCAAATTAAGCAAGACCAATTTCCTTATTCAACATTTAAAAATATAATTTCTATAAAGGAACCTGATCCTAATTCCCTCATCCTCTTACCTGAAATCTCACCAAAAGTAGGGAGACGAGCCTTTCAAAATTCGTTACCCTTTCCATTCTTCATACATAACATTCACAAATTATATTTTCTAGGTAAATTATCATGGTTTCATGCTCCCAATCATATACAACACATGAATTAACTTAATTTTAACATCTATTACTTTTTCCCCAATTAAAGTCTAAGAATCCTAATCTATAATTCAACATCAAGGCATCAATTCATAATCGAATTTGAAATGAATTATAGGATCATGTTTAAAATACCTTACCCGACAAGAATTAAGGTTTCGATCTTCAACCAGTTGAAGATTTTTGACACCCTCCTTCCTTTTTTCTAATAACAATCGGCCCTCCTTCTTCTCTTCTTGTTCAAATTTTCTTGTTGATCCCTTGCCCACAAGTGTTTTTTCCATCTATTAAACCTTAATCTTGGAAGGGTTCTTGAAATTTTGGTGTTTCTCTTTTGATTTTGCAAGAATGGATATAAAAAATCTCTATTTTCTTTTCTTTTGGTTGTTGTAGATTTTTGGTGAGGAGATGAGTATTTATACTCTATAATTTTTCTTATATGTACTTAGGCCCCATTTCCTTTAAGTGTATTATTTTTTGCCCCCACTTCTTTTTCTTCTTATAATCAAGCTATACCTTTTTTCATTTCTTATAACTCCACCCTAGAACTTTTCGTTTAGTTTATTTTGTTCAATTAAATCCAACCCTCAACATTACTGGGTTAATTTATAATGTCTCGAATTATTTTTCTAGGAAATTTATATCCAAAAATTTATGAATTCCTGTTTTATTTAACCTTATGCATGAATTTCTTCACTTTTATTTTCCATGTAGCTAGTTTGAAATTTAAGCAACATTTATTTTTCCCGGGGTTTACACATCGATTGTATACTATCTGCATGAAAAAAAAAAGAATGTCCTTTAAAGACCATCTTGATGAATTTAATAGAGTAATTTTAGATTTGCAAATTGTTAATGTTAAGTTTGAATATGAGGACCAAGATTTGATTTTATTATATTTGTTACCTCCATCTTATGATCATTTTATTGATACTTTGTTATATGGAAGAGATAATCTTAGTTTAGAATATTTCAAAGCTTCCTTAAACTCTAGGGAGTTGAAAAAGTGAGTGTTAGAGAGTCATAATGATGATCATTCAAAGGGTTTGATTATGAGGGGTATAAAAAATAATAAGGGTTCGAGTAATAGAGGAAGGTTTAGATCAAAATTAAAGTCTAGAAAAATTAAATGCTTCGAACATCATGAAGTATGGTACTTTAGGAAGAACTTTCTAAGTGGAAAAATAAGGGAAATAAGGAAACCTTTGATGTTGCAAATGTTTCTAGTGAATGGGAAATTTTTTATGATGTTGAAAGTGTTCTGGTTATATATATTAGCAACTTAGGTGATAAGTGGATTCTTAATTCGTGTTGCACATATCATTGTTATCCTAATAGAAGTTGATTTGACATTTATAAAGTTGTTAATGGTATTGTTTTATTAAGAGACAATAAAAGGACTTTTTATTGTTGGTGTGGGTATATTTGAATTAGGATGTATGATGATATCACAAGTTGAACATGTTCAATAAGTTTTTTTAGTCTTTTTAATTTCTAAGGTTATGGTTATTTTGCTAAAGATGGGGTTTTAAGAGTTTGTGAGGGTGCTCTTGTCACGATGAAAAGAAAGCTAGTTAATGGCCTCTACCATATTCAAGGTTTAACATTTATTGATTAAGTTACTGTATCATCTATAGTTGATTCAAATAGTGCTTCTACTCAGCTATAACACATATAGATGTGACATATAAGTGAGAGAGGGATGATAGAGTTAAGAAAGCAAGATTTGTTGTGTGTTAAAAAAATAGGTAAACTAGATTTTTGTGAGCATTGTGTTTATGATAAATAATGCATGATAAAATTAAAATCAACTTTATTCATCATACCAAGGATACTATTGATTATGTTCATTTTGACCTTTAAGGTCCTTCTTATGTTATGTCAAAAGGTGGAGCACATTATTTGTTGATATTTATTGATGACTATTCTATGAAGGTCTGGGTGTATTTTTTTAAGAGAAAGAGTGATGTGTTTGACACTTTTAAGCAATGAAAAACCTTGATTGAGAAGTAGACTAATACAAAGATCAAACGCTTAAAAACTGATAATGACTTATAACTCTGATTAAGTAAGTTTAATGAGTTTTGCAAGAATAAAATAATTACGAGACATCACACTATGAGAAATATACCACAACAAAATTAGGTCACAAAACATATGAATAAAACACTCTTAGAAATAGCACATTGTATACTTTCACAAGCTGAATTCTCAAATGACTTTTGGGCTGAAACAATTAATATGGCTTGTTATTTGGTGAATAAATCTTAATTGATATTTTTTTAGTTGAAGACTTCAGAGTTATCGTATGGTTCTCTTGCTGATTACTTTAAACTGGGAATATTTTGTTGTCCTATTTATGCTCATGTTAAAGAAGATGAACTTGGGCCGAGAGCAAGAAAATTCATAGTCTTAGGCTATGTATCTAGGGTGAAAGGATATCAGTTGTGGTGTGTTGATCCTAAGTCACCTAAGCTTAAAAAGTAGTGCTAAAAATGCTTTAGCTGAGCTTCTTAAGGAAGTGGTGTAGGATATTGTTGATAAAAATGTACTTAGAGAACAACCTTACAATATTGATATAGGAAGAAAAAAAAATAGAAAAAAGCACCAGTTAAGTGTGATTATGTTGATTTGGTTATTTTTTCCTTGAATGTTGTAGATAATCTTAATAATCACCAGCCTTGTTGTTATAAAAAGATAATTTCTTGCAAAACATCTTACTTAGTGGATGATTGCTATGAATGGAGAGATTGAGTATCTTTATAAAAACTAGACATGGAAGCTTGTTAAACCACCATAAGAGAAAAGATGGAATCCTAGGGGTTGAGGATGAAATGTTTGAAGCACACCTAGTTGCTAAGGGCTTTATACAAATAAAAGGTGTTGACTTCAATGAATTGTTCTTTTTAGTTGTGAAGTATAGTTCCATTCAGGTATTGGTTGCCTTGTTTGACTTAGAGCTTGAGCAGATAAATATCAAAATAATTTTTCTATTGGTGAGCTGGATGAGAGGATCTATATTCATCAAAGAGAGAGAGTTTCATTGCTTAAGGTAAGGAAAACCATGTGTGCTTATTAAAAAGGTTATTATATAGCTTGAAGCAGTCACTGATGCAGTGGTATAAAAGGTTTGATACTTTTATGCTTGGATATAGTTATTTTAAGAGTGAATATGATATTGTCTGTATTTCAAGAAGCTCTCGGATAGTTCATTTATTACTTTTTATTGTATAATGTGACTGATTAGGTGCATAGTTACTACTATGTTTCTTAACTTTGATACCTAAAATTGTACCCACTTTACTAAGATCTTTCATTTTAAAAATATAAGTGAGACACCTTTTGGTTTCAACTTTTCCAATCATATTAGTGCTAAAGATTAACATGTCATCTACGTAAAGACAAATAATCACACAAAAATCCTTTATAAATTTGGAATACATACACTTATTGACACTATTGTGATGAAAAACATTCAACAAAACTGCTTTATCAAACTTCTCATGCAATTGTTTCGGAACTTGTTTTAAACCATATAAAAACCTTACCAATTTATAGACTTTTTTTTTAATCATTTTCAGGAAGTATAAACCCTCAAGTTACTCCATATATAATTCCTTCTTTAAATCTCCATTTAAAAAAGTCATCTTGACATCCATTTGATGAACATACAATTTATAAATTGATGTCAATGCAATTAAAACTCCAATGGATGTAATTCTTGCGATTGGATAATAAGTGTTAAAATAATCAGCACCCTTTTTTTTAGTAAAGCTTTTGGTGACTAATCTTGCCTTGAAATTTTGTATAGAACCATTAGTATTATATTTTCTTCTAAACACCCACTTACATCCTATTGGCTTAGAATCTAAAGGTACATCTACTAGGACCTAGGTATTGTTAGACAATATTGAATCCATTTCATCATTTACCGTTTCTTTTCAAAAGACAACATCCCTAGAAGACATAGCTTCACAAAATGTCTTTCGATCATCTTCCACATTTAGAATCATAGATGTTCTTTTCAATACTGTGTTTCTATCACCTCCCACTAAAAATACAATTAAATCAATAGAAATATAATTTGTATCTACATGTTTTTCCTTTATAACTATTTGACTCCTTTTAGGTTCACTTGAACCTATTTCTTCTAGGTTTTTACACTTTTCACTTAAAGTTAAGTTGAGAGTCATTACTGTTAGATCTGGTTCTTGCACATTTGAATCACTTATGAATTTATTTTTGATAAATTCAATATGTACAGATTCAACTATGACATAAGTTTATAAATCCAAAAGCCTATAAACTTTTGAATTTTATGCATAAATAATCCAAAAGTCTTGTACAAAGCATAACATACATAAGACTTCAAATGACACTATCATATTCTAGTTGTGTTATTATTTTATCACAATAATTATTTAACATCATAATAGAGTCAAATGGGGTATTAGCATTGATAAATATCCATATAATAGCATTAGAAAGCCTATTAAGAGTAGAGGTGAACAAAAAAAATTGAAAAACTGATTAAACCAAAAAAACCAAACCATGAAAAAAAACCGATTAAACCGATTAGAATATTTAGAAAAACTTCTGGTTCGGTTTTGGTTTCATAATGCCGAAACTAATAAACCCCAACCAAATCGAACCGATTCAGATTAAAAGAAAAGATACTATAAAAAAATGCTTTCTATTCTAACCCACTAACCCTAGTAACCGACCCCTCCCTTTAAAGTCCCTAACCCTTGGCTTATTCTTTTACATTTAATAACAAGTAAAAAAAAAAAAAAAAAACCCTCTATTCTAACCCCTTTGCCTAGCCTCCCTAGTACAATTGTTTTCTTCCCAACACTTTTCTCTTTGTTAAATGGTTGGAATGCACCTCCAGCCCCATTTCTTTTCACTTTTGTCATTGTTGCCTTTCTTGGCAAATCCTGCAAGAATCAAACACAAAATAAACCCTCTTTTATTTTGTATCATTTTCCAAACTCAAAAGGGTGGTGGTCATTATATTACCTGTTTTTTAGGTGGATCTGGGAATTGATTCTACAACTGGATAGATCTAAGCCAATCAGATTTCTTCCTGTGATCGTTGTTATTGATGTTGTTGTTACTTTTGTTTCTCTTATTATTATTCTATTATCATTGTTCTTGATGATGATCATCATCATGATTATTATCATTTTCTTCTTGGATATGAAACTCTGATTGTTGTTGTTTAGTAGATGTGGATTTGAGGCACTCGTTTTACTTGAATTTATTTGCACATTCATCATACACAATAACCGAGTGTAGGTTTTTTCGTTTTTTGACATAAAAATCGAACCGAACCGAAACCAGTCGGTTAAAATTGGTTTCAGTTTATTTATTTATTTTTTATAAAATTTCAGTTTGGTTGTTTTTATAGGTAAAAACCGAACCGAATTGAAAATGATCACCCATAACAAAAGAGCTTATCCATCATGACTTTCACTTAATTTACTGCACAATAAAAACTCACACTTATAAACACTTAAAAGGGAATGTTTCTTTTTGATGTAGGATAGACATTTTTTTCTTTTTTATTTATTTATAAACTACACCAACAACGCCCTCTAATTATTTTTACCTTTTCACTTTAGCCCTTGTATAATTTTCACTTTTTCATGTCCAAATAACTAC
>Ga0325411_1002973_pt1 | contig 19112 bp, 6 predicted proteins | sample PopdelMetagenome_13_FD_206181 | JGI IMG/M metagenome (GOLD analysis project Ga0325411, IMG submission 206181) | Populus deltoides microbial communities from Bellville, Georgia, United States - Xylem-PdIQD-R4 | ecosystem: Host-associated > Plants > Phyllosphere > Stem > Wood/Secondary xylem...
TTTTCGAATTGAGTCATATACCTTTTATTGCAAAGATAATGTTTGGAAAACACATAATTGTTTTTTACTTGTAACTAATAATATATTCTTATGTGTTTCTAAAATTTAATTTTATTAATTTAAAAAAGATTGATAAGATCAATATATTTTATAAAATGGTCATATAACTAAATTGGTGGGCGATTGGGTGACCATCATCAAGAAATTTGATAATATACTCAAGGAATTAAATTCAAATATATGTGTTTATTTTATATCATATAATTTTTCTTCAATAATCATATCTCAAGCCGTTAGTCTTTTAATTCATTATTTCATATATATATATATATATATATATATATATATCAAATTTAGAATTTTAGAAATAGAAAAGAGAAATGGGCATGGGCTAGGAAGCCAAGCCCTATGCGTTTGGACTTGATAGGGAGGCCTGTATGCTTGCCTTTTCAGCAGATTAAAAAATGGAAACTTAAATATCATCACTTAAATATAAATATTATGACTGCAAAAGGCATTCTCTCCTCTCTCTCTCAATTATCAAGGATCAAAATACAAATAAAATGAAATATCAGCACTTAAACATGAATATTATAAAATAAAAAATAAAAAATGAGAGCATATTCATAAACACAAACCTTGGCAACAAATAAAAACTTTTCAAAGCAATCATAAACTTTGGCTAGTTCCAACAAAAATAAAAAGAAAAACCAAAAATAATACCCAAAAAAAATGGCAGCTAATAATAACCTCCAAAATCAATAAAAAAAATCAGATGCCATGATGAACAGATAGTATGTAAATCGTGATCTGTTTCTAAGTAAACAGTAAAACAACATTGTTTTTGTTTTTTATATAAATATTAATAATTAATTATGATAACCCAGACCACCATGCAAGGCAAGCATGGAGTGTTACAGAAAACGACACAGATTAGCCATTGGATGTCCGAATACGGGTGTTTGCAATGCACCTTCCGAGAAGAATTAAGCTGCCTGTCGTGGGCATCGAAGTATGCTGTGCTGTTTTTCCAACAGTAGATTGTAGTCTATTCTCCTAGTCACTGTAATTTCTGCAGGGTGTTTGACAGGCAAAAACCATTTTTTTTTTCTGCTCTCTAAAACCAAAATACCAGTGCCGGTGCTGCTGGTTACAGCCTACCTGGCTTTGGTGGAGCCACTCCTTGAGTCCAAGATGACAACATGGCCAATAAGTCAAACCGCCCACTGGCCTGTAACAGGCCATCTCTATTTTAGATAGATGGGCTGAGAGAATTTAATGTCAGATGGCAGTGCAGAGTTGAAAACTTCCCTGAACGTAACCCCATGCGTGATTGTGTAGAAAAGTACACAAGAGGGCAAATTTGACCAGTAGCCAGATGCATGCATATTTGGTGGACGTTGCCGGTCGTCGGGTTAGTTTAGAGCCTGTTTCTAACCAGATGTTTCATTAAATTAAAAAAATAATAATAATAATTTGGATAGAATCTTATTTATCTTATCAAGATCAATTGGGTTAACATTAAAAAAAAAAATACCACCATTTTAATAAAAACAATTAACCTCGAGTCGATTCAATATTTTTTCGAGTAAAATAGTAGTGCTATAAGTATATTTTTTCAGGAAGAAGAAGCTACAACGTCAATATCCAGAGATATTTGAGAGTATAGTTATTATTGATTTTCAAATGAAGTTTTTACTCGAGAACCTCAATTTCGATATATATAGAAAACCACACAACATTTGGAAATTGGGAACAGTAAGAATTGTATTAATTCAACGAAACAGGTCCACCAGATTGTTTGGAAGTACTGAAAAATCTAATAGGTTTGAAATATTAGCTTCCATGTTTCTTCAATCACAATCTGCACCTCAGACAGATTCTTCTACCAATTCTGTGAGAGTGGACTAAACAAAACAGCGACCCCAGTTGGATCTCAAATTTACATGCCTCGACCAGGATTGATCAAGACAGCTCTTACAGAGGCCTCGTCAGTCTTCGGTGGTACTGGACCACCTACATGTCTAACTTGGAAAAATATCTCTCCTCGGCAGCCTCTCCTAGACAGGCACTTCAAGACGTCGACTATCTTCAACCATAAACGGCTGAATTTTCATATTTCTAATTTCAGCCCTTTTTCTTTTATACCGTGAAACTGGTTTTTTTCCTGACTTATCATTGCGGTTAGGATAAAAAAAATTAAAATATAAAAAAATATAATATCTAGATAGTGAAAAAAAATCAGCACGTCATGTCATTAAAGTTGATATAATGATTCGAACTTTAAAATCCTTTGCTGAGCTAAAATTTTAAATTAAATTATATAAAATTTATTTTTATATAACCTTATCAATCAGAATACATAAAATACGTCAGCTCAAATTATTTTATTTTATTTTATTTTATTATATAATAAAAATTAGTTTAATATTAATACGATATATATAATTAACTAACGTATTTTGTTTTCATAAACAGTTAAACCAGTCTTAATTTTTTAATTATATTTATAATCTACTGTTTCTTTAATGTACGAAAAAGAATTACAAATTAATTTAAATATAAAGCAGTATTATCAAAATCGGATTAGACCTTGACTTGATAGAGTTGCCGGTCGCCGATGTCAATGGAGGAACTTCACAAACAAGGCACTTATATGATATAAATTATTGGCACTGTATATATATATATATATATATATATATACACACACTCTGTTCGGTAACACCATGTAATATGTTTTCATAAGATTTTTTTAATTAAAAATACATTCAAATAAATTTTTCAAAACTTTTTTAGTTTTGATACTAGCGTATTAAAACTATTTTAAAAATATAAATTTAATATTTTTTATATAAAAAATACTTTAAAAATAGATTAAACTGCATTATCAAATATTACAATAATCAAATTAGCTGCAGCACAATATTTATTTTTTTCTATTTAATGTTTGCGCTAATCTACTAAAAAAATACATGATGGGAACTGGGAAAAAAAAAGAAGCAGCAATGAAAGATCCCAGTGATAATCCAAGTGAGTTGTTGGGAATATAGCAACTTTTATTTTTTGGTGTATTTTTAAAATGAATTGTTTTAAAAAAATATAAAATTAATGTTTTGTTAGTGTTTTTTTATTATTTTGATATGCTGGAATGAAAAATAAAAAATATCTAAAAAACAAATAGTTTAAAATTATTTTTTAAAGAAAAAAACTTTTAAAAATCACTATATCAAATAGTACTAAACATACATTATGAACATCTGTATAAGAACATGAGCATCCCTCATCACTGCCATTGAAACAAAGAATTTAGTTCGTTTTTGCAGCAGAAACATTGTTTTTTTTTTAATAAATTTTATTTTTTCAATTAAAGTTAATTTTTTTAAGTATTTTTAAATCATGTTATCATATTAATATTAAAAATAATTTTTAAAAAATATTATTTTAATTTATTTTTAAGAACAAGATATTTTTTTAAAAAAAGTAAACATTAATACAATGCCAAACACGGTCTTTTACTGGAGAAAATTGGATTGTGTCGGCATGGATGGCTTCGTTTATTCCAACGAGGACCCATTAATTATTCTGCCTGGGAGACCGCCAAAACAAGTTTGAAAAGGGAAGCCGGTGGCTAACTTTATGTTATTTCGTCGAGGTAATTTTGACAGAGACAGGGAAGAGATGTAGCCTTGGACTCAGTTACCTTATTCGGCTAACTGCTGTTTTACCGACTCGAGGCTCCAGCGGCTCCCTTGCATAGTCACGTGGAAATTGTAACGTGTCACTCCACCATGCCAGGGTCTGGCCTGCTAGCCCTAGGTACGTTCAGACCTTAGATAGAACGAGTTTTTTTTGGATTCTATTATAATAAAAAAAATTATTAAGATAATACAATGAAAAAAATATTTTAAAAAATAACACATTTTAAAAAATCAGCACATGACATATTCGATTTGCAAGTCGTGATATGCATTGTATGACATGATGTTCAATCAAATGAGAGGAAAGAGAAGAGAGGTAAGAAACATGAAATAATAAGAGTCTACAGTCACACTACTGAAACTCTAATGATAATATTACTGCTATTATTTAAAAAATCTTGATAAAATAAATTTAAAAATATTAAAAAAAATTATGAACGATAATCAGAACATGTCACACAAACATCCTAAAAATAAATAAATCTACACATATTTTGGAGCAGAGAAAAGAGGAAAAAATAAATTAAAAAATTGATATTGGAGTTGAAGCTTCAATGATGATAATATCAATATTATTAAAAAGATGTTAATAAAATAAATCCAATAAAATCAAATAAGATCATAAATAGCGATCGAAATGGGTTACATTAGATTTTCAAAAATATTAAGACTTACTTGTCTTTAGACTGTTTGTATAGCTCACTCCAATTAATATTGTATGAAACAAGTTTTACTTTAAATAATTTTTTTATTAAAATAATATTTTTTATTTTTTTAAATCATAATTAAACCATTAATACACAAATCAATTCATCTAAAAGTGTATCGGGCATTGTCGTAACTTTTAGAATTGAGATTTAAAAAAAATTAACAAAAAAAATTTAACTAAGGTTTTAAAAGAATATATTTTAAAAAATATATATTTTTTTAATTATTAACTTGAATATACATCACATTGATTTTTTTAGTGTTTTTTTAAGGTTTTAATGTATTCATATAAAAATAATTAAAAAAATATCTTAACATATTTTAAAATAAAACTTTATTTTTTATATAAAAAAATACTATGTAAGAGACTAAGAGAGTGTTACGCGGACCAACTCGTGTTTTTAAAAAATTCAGTTTTTTTACTGAAAATTAAATTTATTTTAAGAATTAGATCGTATTAATGTGTTGATTTAAAAAATATAAAAATTATTATTTTAATATATTTTAAAATAAAAAATCCTTAAAAAAACAAAAAAAATCAACCTCCGGTAACTCAACCGAACGTGGTAATTGACCCGTGGTCCAAACACAAAAAACAAGATGTTGTTAAGTTGCCCCTTGCAATCCAAGAGAAGGAGACATGTACAAATTTGTGCAGGGAGTCAGGGCTCTGGAGCATAGAATGGTAAGAGTGCAAAATCAAAGGAGCAGATATCACGCTACCCGATAAATCAGGCAACAGGAAAGTGTCAGTGTCAGTAGTCCTCCGAGAGAATCTTGATTCTGTACAGTGCATAAGAAGGCTGGGAGCAGGCAAAGCCCAGTTATTGCTTCCCACGCTGCCCAGCTCCAATGATGCTGTCGGTTTTCGTTTATTCTAAATATAAAAAAATTCTCTCTCATCTATGATGAGTCCTTCTCCATTCCCGATAGATGGCCTTCTCGGACCATGTATCCCTCACCTTCTCAACTCATCGTCCGTTTCGGAGGATGTTGCTGTGTGTACTTGAAACTGTATTTTATCCTCAACATAGTTTTCAAAAGTGTTTTGCTTTTTATGTTTATTTGTCCTTATGTTTTTTTCTCTTTGAAATTTGCTGGATTAATATTTTTTATTTTTTTAAATTTATTTTTGATATTAAAAAATTAAAAAATAATAATTAAAAAAAACAAAAATTATTTCTTAAAAAAAAACGGTGCGGCTGCAAGGTACTTTTTTTTCTTTTGAAAGTGTTTTAAAAACATGTATCACATGAAAAAAATATAAAATTAATGTTTTTTTATTGTTTTAATATAATGATATAGGGATATAAAAAAATTTAAAATATATTTTGATGTCTTTTTAAATAAAAAATATTTTTTAAAAAAATCTACATCACAATACAAAATAAACACCTCAATCTTATTAAAAACCTTTTCAAAAATAAATTGTTAAGAAAAATTTATCATTTATATATATTTTTTAAATCATAACGGTAAACGTTGGAACAGTAATAAAAACACACTAACACTAACATTAAAAAACAAAAAATAATAAAAACTTTTGAGAACTACTAAAACACTATACACGCACTGCACTCAGGCTATGTTTATTTTTTAAAAAGTGATTTTTTAAAAACTATTTTCAAACTTTTCTATATTTATTTGTCATTAGAAAAGTTGGTTAATGGAAAATACTTTCTATTCAAAGGAAAAATTGGCTTGATTTTTAGGAAAGTGTTTTCCTGAAAAATTTTGGGTGGAAAACATTTTCTGAAAGTTGTGAAAAAATTTAGAAATGTTATATTATTTGCTAATTATATCAAATTTGGTCCTCAAACTTTTAATTGCTATATATATTTTGTTTTGAATATTTATTTTTCAATTTCATCTCTTAAAATTTAATTTTTATAATAACTTTGGTCTTCATTTTTATAATTGTTATTTGCTTTTCCCTCGTCATTTTTTTATTGAAATTTTTTATCAATCAAATTTGGTCCTCATTCTTTTGATTGTTACTTATTTTATTTGAAATAATTTATAAAATGTTAATTATTATTATTTTAATTTCTTCATCTTTCATTTTTTTTTTATTTTTTAGATTTGATTTCTATTATTTATTTTATTTGAGATAATTTATGAAATTATATTTTTTTCAATTTCATTCTCATTCAACTTTTTAATTTGTAAGATTTGTTCCTCATTGTTTTAATAAACTTGAGAAAATAAAACATTAATAAGTTATTTTCCAGTTCATTTTTCATGACATAACCAAACACTGGGAAAGTGTTTTCCAGTTTATTTTCCATTACACTACCAAACATCAAAAAATAATTCATTTCCCAAAATAAAACTACTTTCCAGCAAACAAACAAGGTTTTAGTCATCGCACCATATTCTCATAGCTGAGAACTTTTTAAAAAACCTTTGTTGAAAAAAAAAATATCATTTATTAATTTTTCAAAAGTTATTTTTTAAAAACTAAACTTTGTCGCAATACCAAGCAAATACTAGCGCTAATATTAAACAACAAAAATATGCTTATCAAAATAATATGATGAGTTCTCTAACATGATATTGTTAGGATTTGTTTGATAATATAGATACGTTTACTTTTTAAAATATTTTTTATATTGAAATACTTTAAAATAATATTTTTTTATTTTTTAAAAATTATTTTTAAAATTAGCACATCAAAACGATCTAAAACATAAAAAAAATAATTTTCTTTTGCTATGTATATTATCAATAATAAATAAGCAGATAAATCATAATTTGGTTGTATATATTAAAAAAATATCTTTGATAAAATTAACAGTAAAGTTATCATAAAGTCGTTTCTTAAAATATAAAAAATTAAAGATAACAATTATAATATAAATTTTTTATTTTAAAATTAGTTTTATTTTATATGAGTTAATATATATATTTCAAATTAATACTTATCTAAAATATCCCAGCTCCGCCGCTGCATATATGCTATAAAATTAAGTTTGAAATGTTATTATTTATAGTTTAAACATTATCGAATTAATATTTTTTCTGAATCGTTCCTCAAAAATCTGAACAAAAAAAAAAAAAGAGTATTAAACATAGTTTATCTGCCTCATAAATACAAGTGTACATTGTCTTGGTGTCATTTAAAGACTTTCACAGCACTGCTGGATGGATCACGTTCGCTGTGTACAAAATCTAATATCAACATGGAGCAATGTTGCAGGACATCTTCATTTAATCTGATCTAACTGCATAGCTAGGTCTCTTTAGTGGGATCGAGTTTATGACCGGCCAGTTTACTACCACCATCACTCTAATAAGAAATTATTATGGACGGTTTGTAATTAATTTTCTACTACAATTAAATTTATTAATAATATTAAATTTTAATTTAATTGATAAATAAATTAAATTTACCTGTTTTAAAAAATAATTTAAATAATTTTATTTTCTATATTAATTTTATCACTTTCATCTTATTCATTTAAATGTACTTAGAAAAGAGATTGTATCTAAGTATTTTTGAAATAAATAATTTGTTTTATCATTAACTTTTATTTTTTAGCGTGATCAATAAGAAGGGTTAGATGTAGTCGGACACTACTTGAATTTGATGTAATAAATGCTTTTAAACAGTTATGTATGGGTTAGTCACAACTAAACAATAATATACGATATAAAAATAAATAAATGACCTAACATGTGTATTTATAAACTAATGAGTCGGATTTAGATCGAGATCCAATAAAAGATTTACTCGCTCAAAACTACAATGATAATTTATAAAAATCATAATTTTTTATTTAGTCATTGAATTAAACTCAATTTTTTATTAGAGTTTCTAAAAGCTATTTTTCATATAATAACCCATTGGTCACCATGCATTGTTTTATTTTTTAGATATTCTTATTTCCCTTGTTTTTTTATTTCATGATTTTTTTTAAATTTTTTTAGATTTTTATTTTGCTTTATAATTAAGGTATGATTTCTGACTTAATTAAGGTTTTGTAAACCTCACAATTAAACATACTTTTTCGGCATTATTTTTTAGAAAGAATAAAATTATGAATTCAGTATCCGTATATGCAACCCTTTTTATTTGTTAAATTTATGTATTATATGTTTGTTTGCTGTTTTTAGTTAGTCTTTGATTTATTTTTATATAATTTAATGAGATTAAATTCTATTTAAAATTTAACTATCAAAACTCAAAATAATTCAAAATATAAAATTTCGAAACCAAGCGAAGAATATTCAAACATACTGTTAAGGAATTCCAATTTCCTTAAAAATATAAACTCGATCAGGAACCTTTTTTTTTTTCTACACAGCCTCGAGAAATCAAAAGGCAGAGAAGCAATCTTGATTCGTCCATCACAATACAATTCCCAGCAAATTAAATTCCAACACGTTTACAGAAGCACCTAACCATTTAAAAACCCTCACACCAAATCCCACTCCAGTCTCTCTCTCTCTTGTTTTCTTTTTTATTATTTCAGAAGAAACAAACGACCCACGCGAAACCACGCGTCAAGCCGTCAAAAACATCGTACACAGTGCAGAACCCACCGCCTGTCGAGAAAACCTTTTAGAACATCGCCTCAACCTAACAACGAAAGCAAAACCCTCGACTCTCGAGAACAATTCAGGATAGCATTTTTCTCCAACAAGAGAAAGAAAGCCCAGAGAGAGACCAAGAATGCCAACAGAAACAAGCCAGGGACACCCAACAGAAGCCCAAAACACCATGGGGGCTACACACCAACCACCAAAAACGACTGAGCCACTGCCCTGTCCAAGGTGTAACTCCACCACCACGAAGTTTTGCTATTACAATAACTATAACCTCTCTCAACCTCGCCATTTCTGCAAGTCATGCCGCCGTTACTGGACACAAGGTGGAACTCTCCGTGATGTCCCTGTTGGTGGCGGGACACGCAAGAATTCCAAGCGCTCTCGCTCAACTTCAAATAATTCTTCATCGATATCTACCTCATCTTCTAATTCTACTTCCTCGAATTCTGCAACTTTGACTGCTTTCACCACCACTCATGAACCCGAATCCATGCCCGTGGTTTTATCCTCGACTACTGACTCTGGTTTAGCAGCTGTGAAAACTGAGGTACCAGCCGGGTTAAATCTGAATGACGGATTACCTTCTGAAGATGGAAACTTCATCTCGCTCATGAACTCTAACGATCAGCATGGGTTTACTGGTCTTGGCGGGTATGGATACGCGTCAGGTTTTGGATTCGGGCCTAGTGAAATGGGTATTGGATTTGGTGGAAGAGGATCTTGGTCCTGTCCTGTAATGGAAAATGTTCTTGTTAATGGTGGTACTTCTGGATGTCATCCCTGGCAGCTTGATTGTGATCATGTTGAAGGAGGGGGGCTTCAAGCTGGATTTACAGCAGATACTGAAAATTACTTTGGTTCTTGGCCTGATCTTGTTATGTCTGCTCCAGCAGGAAAAGGTTTGAACTGATACTGGCCTTTTCTTTTCACAAAAAGAAAAAAACATGTTCCCTGTTGATGTACTCGGAGGTTTAGTTTTATTGATTGCTGCAACTTATGTTAATTTCAAGTTGTGTTTTTTGTTTACTGAGCAAGACCGTATAGACTATAGGGTTATGGTATAGAAGATGAAGAAGTTCGAAGCATACTTCTTATGTAAGTGATTTCTTAAGGTCTTTGTAAAGCTTTTGGGTTCTTGCTCGAACAAATCTTTCGAAGAAAATATAGAAAAAAATATGCTTTTTTGTTGTTTATTTATTTGTGCTTGTCCTGGATTGTCGTGAACAAGTAACAGAAGAATCTCTGACATAACGCATGAAAACTGAGTTCCGGTTTTCGAAGAATGTCTAGACTCTGGTATTATCTCGGTTTTCGATATTTTAGCCACTCGTTTATCCAAGAAACACCCAACCGTATCCTGTTTGCTGGGTTGCCTCCACTATCAAGCCAAAACATCCGGTTCATCTTTCGTCGGGCTCTTCTTTTTCTGGTTCCTTCCCGTGTTTGTTTTGAATATGCCTGATTATGCTCATTAATGGGGTAGCAATAGAGCCGCTAAACATGGCCCGTTATTGACAGTTCAATTTAATGCTTTGCTAATTAGTTTGACAGGCATCCATTTTCATTCATGGGTCGAAACCTAACCAGCTTTGCAGAAATGTTGAATGGTATAATTAGCACTGAATTAGCAGCATCATTTTCACCGAGTTGTGGATGGTAATTAATTCGATGAATTCATGGAACATGTCTAGATGGGTTACGAAGGTCAAAGGTTTTTGTGCATGTTGTCGGCTGTCACCTAACTAAATAAATGATCTCTTTGGGATTTTAGATTTGGATCCCCCTCAAATCAGGGAACATGATCTATCATGTAGATAAATTCAATCAATGACAAGGATACTATTTAATCATGTTATGTTAGTGCGTGGTTAATATCCTTTTAAATTGTATTAAAATTAATAGTTATTGATTTCTAGAAAAAAAATCTAAAAAATTAATTTTAAAATCAACTATTTAGATTCATTTAACATGATAGTTATATTATCATTAACCAAATGCCCACCCAAATATGGCATTTGGTTAGTGTTTTAGAATAGAAAAACATGGAATGATAAAAACATGTGATTGGAAGAAACGAGGATGAATATATATATATATATATATATATATATATATATATATTTGTCTGTCCATGCAATTTTATAATAGATTTTTATTTTAAAAAAACAAAAATCCCAATTATAGTTATTTTATCAATTACAAGAGAGAAAAAAAAACATGCAAGGGAGCTAAATCCGAATCATAGCATTAAGAAATGGATTAAGGAACATGAGAAGTATTATTAAGTTGGGCCCAATCAAGTACTTTACCGTTAATAAATTTTGAATATTTAGGGCACAAGCTTATCATAACCCACCGCAAAAAAACAGGCAAGGACTTTTGAATTAGTGCTGCAAATAATTCAATATTGCACCATGCGTCATCATGCCATTTCTGTCATCATGAATGTTTAGTTCTAGCTTTAAATTGAAGCCAATTAAGTGGCATGTGCAAACACCTACTAAGTTTCCATATTGGTGGTGTAGCAAGGTCACCACATGGTATAAGCCCGCTGTTTCCTTGCTATTTGACCTTCTTTGGAAACGTGGACCCTGACCATGATCATGTTTAGCTTATGGAGTACACAAAGCTGAGGCCTGCCTTACCCCATTGCAAGCATGAAGCTTCGAGGAACTGTTGTTCCTCGGAGTGGACAGCAACATCTCTCAGTCTGGAAGAGACTTCATGCTATTATTATCGAGATCCGTGGTTTGGCATGCGTGACAATGGAACCCCATGCAGCATGATGTTTTAGTCGCATTTCACTTCAAGCTTTTTGTTATTTTCCTAGACACGAAGTATTTTAACCTCCACAGTCGCTGTAATGTGCAAAATCAATTATGCCTTGAATCATTTCCTTTGAAGACCTTTTGACCCTTTGGATACCAGAGCTTTCTGATTATTTTGAATGCTTGCTTGCATTCTAAAATACACAAACACTAGCATTTTCAAAAAGTGGAGATTTGATGATAAGGGAGGGATCAACGTTGCGCAGCTGTCAAGGTATACATCTTGCATTAGCATCGTAAGTAGTCGACGGGTCAATCTGAATCTATCTCTTAGATCAATACACAAGTCGACAGGTCAATCTGAATTTATCATAGATCAAAACACAAGCCGACAGGTTAATTTGAACTATCTCAAACACAACAAAGATAAACTAGACCAGATTAGTCAGTCAACATCCACATCCACTTTGGAACAAGTTCAGAATCGATGGGTCACATTCACTATACTTGCCCATAGGCTATCATTGCTGCATCGAATACTCTAGATCTTGTTGCTCCTCTTATTAAATTTATTGAGAAGTTTAGCTTAACAATCAGAAAGAAAAAAGTGCAGTCCAATTCCAAGGTATAACAAACACAATCATATTTTGATATTTCTCTACATTCTTTTGAAGACAAGACAGTATTGAATCAAAGACAAGTAGATAACCCCTAGTAAAGCCAGGTAAAATCTTGCACAGGCAATTGATCAGGATATGCTTTACCCCCATTCAACTTCCAAAAGCAACATATCCATACATTTAAGTGTAGATTTCTCAGCAGGTACAAAAACAACATACAACGTAAACCTATATAATGTTTACAAGGTTTCAATGCTGCCCCTGCATAGGATTCTTAATTTGGTGGCTTGAAGAATTTTAATTTAAGTCCACTGTTCACCATGCTCCAGACACCTCCAATGGAGAAGGCCAAGCTAAAAGCAATACCTAACCAACCAAGGATCCAGTTGAAGTACCAATTGAAACTGTATTTGGAAGGTTTTTTTATGAGAACCCACATGAAGCAAGGGTAAGCGAATGTGACTGGAAGTGTCAATCCTCCTAAGAGACCAGCAAGACTGGAGAGGAAAGGGAGTGCTACCCCAATGAAGAAAGAGATGAATCCATAGAACACCCGGAAGCCGGATCGAACCCAAATGGAGCATGGTCGGTTTGTTCGGGTGGTATAGCTAGCTTCAAAACTGTCAAAAACAGGCATTGAATATATCTGGAAGCTGCTTAGGCAATTGAACACCACGAGAAGAAAAGTCATTGCAAGAAGTCCTCGAGGAATGTCGTGGCTGTGAAACCCGTACAGGGCATTGAGAATTCCTCCTGAAGGCATCTAAACAAGAGAACAGACATGATTCAAAACTACAGAGAATGGATGCAAGGGAATACAGGCAGAGTGGAATCAAACAACGGAAAAGTCATGAACAAAACACAGGACAGACAAGTTATGAACAGTTGTTAATGTACTAGATTCTCCAAGGCAATTGAGAAAACTTGATCGTATGGTAATGGTGAGATTTTAGTTTTTGACGAAATCCAAGCCATAGCCATTCTATCAGGAATTGGATATCCTAACACAATACTTGCAGCCAAACCTTTAGCCAGCACAATCTTGTGAGATTTATAGCACAACTTAATTTTATTTTGCTTTTATTTTCCTGAATGTTGATTGTTTTGCTCCCTTCAAATTTTTCACTGGTCACACACTAAAGTGAAAGAGGGAATAAAATGTGTCAAGATGATGAACTCACAAGGTTCCCATAAGCCCAAAAGCCTCCAATGGCGACTGGAAACAGGCACAAAGCAATAAAGAAATAGGCAACTTTGGCTCCTTTCCACATGGGCACATGAGCTGGGTGCTTAAATGTTGATGGCATTGTTGCCTGAAGAAAATCAAATAAACTCCTTCAGATTAAAAAAAAATAAAACCCTGAAATGATAATGATTTTTTCATATAAAATCATTGCTTCGAAACTCAGAGTGAATACCTGAATCTCCATGGCTAGATTGTGCCCTCTGAAAGCAAAGGCAACAATCCCAAGAGCATTCATGACTGAAAAGACGGAAGCACTAAATGATGGCAAAGAAAGGGGTTCATAAGAGATTGTAGGTGGCCTTTGTTGGCTAACAGAAAGAACCCACACCATGGTAGAGTAAGTGATAGCTGTTATGGCACCGATGAGTGAAAGTCCCGCAATTGAATTCAGATTTGGGAGCTGGGACAGAACGATGCATAGAGAAGTGAATACCAGGTACCACTCAACTGTTGTTAGGGGATTTGATGAACAGAGTGGCCCACAAACTATTTGGAAGAATAATTTCATTGTCTCCCCTCCTATAAGAATCAAAGCTGTTGCGGTTCCAGCTGACAAATAAACTGTTGGGAAGAGCGCAAGCCAGAGGCCTAACCTTTCCCCTGCAACCACAACAATACAGAATCAATATAGAACAGAAATTGCAAAAGACAAAAACTTCTCCAGCTTCAATCACCATGCCATTGAACTCCAATTGACAAAATAAACAGAGATGCCAATCAAGCACTGTGAAATATTGATTCCAATCAATTTGAGCAGAGGTTATAGTTCAAGTAACACTCTTACAATTTACTTTATGATTGAATGTCTGAATCTATACCCGTGCTTCATTATTTCTGAGCTTACGAATTTAACAGTTTATTGGGCATAGAATCTATCAGATTTTCAACTGAGCGTGACATGATTCTCACCGAATGCAGCTTGTGCAAGCTCCACATATCTGTTGTATCTCTTCCCGGGAACAGCTTCATGCAGCTGAACCAGAATCCATAGAGTGTAAAGTTGCCAGCAGTAGGCTATGGTTAAGGACAGTATTCCCCAACTCCTGGAGAAACAGAAAAAAAGAAGGTAAATCAACTAAATTCAGTTGCTTCTGTGCCTCTAAGCAACTAATCCAATTTCCATTCTCATATTTTGAAATTTTCTAGAAGCTCCAATTAAGGAATACGGCAGCAGAAGCGCTGCAAATCTTTTTCTGTTTTAATTTTGTCTCTGAATTTGAGCATTTAACTCCTCCTTTACCTAGCTTTGTTGGTAGGATAGAAAATGCTGAATTAAGTAACCAAACAATCAATTGCAAAGACCAAAATCAGAGTGGTAAATTTGGTCATTTTAGCTCTTCTTCACCTTATAACTTTCTAGGAGCTGCAAACATGCTCAAATCAGTCTCATTACAGTGTCTAAAGTACTTGACTGGTCCTTTCTACTCCCTCTAAAATCAGTCAAAGCCAAGTGTCAAACTGAACGCATCCCGGCTCTTGTCAGAACCAAGATATTTCAGAACTCAAGGCAATAATATATTAAAAAGCATAATTTAACACTGTTTCTGTACTTTTTTTGGTCATCAAACTTCGATGGAAGTGATAGGTTTCAATGTTGAAAGCTGAACAATTTAAAAATATCAACAATCTTGATCATGAATGAGCAAAAAGCTACAAAAGCAACAATCAAATATAAAGGGGACCTCTGAAATTGGCCAAAGGTAAAAAAACAGAATTATGAGCGGCCCAATAACAAATTTGGTATCCCTTGTCTAGAATAATTGAATATGCATAAAACCAAAACATGAAATGACCAGCTTCAGCTTTCTAGTATGTTTCTATATCTTCTATTCAAAAACAAATCTTCAAGAACATTATAAAAAGATAAAAGAAGATCACTTTGTAGACCCACAGTCCACAAACTTTTAGCAAAATTCTTCTGACCACCATGTGAAGCCAGTGCTGCAGAGTACAGTCACATTTTCTCATTCGTTGAAATAAAAAGAGAAAAACTCACACCTCACATTTTATATACACAACTGAAAGAAATTGAAATAGGGTAAAAATCAACAAAATGTTTGAGGATATAATTGGGTAGTGGTACTACAAACTCGAACGCATCAACAGAAGGAAAAAGAAATGAAGTCCAAAGCTGAAAACATGATCAAGATGAGCAATTTGAGGGGGTGTGGGGCATAGACTGAAAGCAAGAATCAACCCATGAACATAACTAGAAACCAGTGTCCATCAGATGCATTATTAGTTAAGTACTTCAACATACTAAATATATCAAGCAAGAAGTATAGTTTAGTACTTCTATATATGCTCTTCAGACATACAAAATGTAAAGCAAAAGATCAAGGAGTAGTAAATACCAGCCAAGAAAAGCAAAGGCAACAGGCAAAACAAGGGCTTGAAACCCAACACCAGCATTCAAGTTATGAAACGCCGCATAATGAGCATTCCCATTACGAGACTCGGTGATAGGAAGCCAAGCATCTTGCGGATTTAGCTTAGTCAAATGACCCACTTCCTCTAAATAACCCTTCATGTTAATCAACACCCTCTTCATTGGCGTCCCTATTGGGCTCAAAAACCTCGGCGAGATAAACGATGTCGGTGTCCATGCTGTCGATGATTTCGCTTCCTTTGAAGCTGGCCTTGGTGACCTTTGACCTGACGGAGTCAGTATCTCTGGCGTCGATGCACGTGGCGTTGCTGGAATGGATATTAACTCCGTCTCTGGTCTCTCCTCCATTCTTGAATGCTCTCTCGGTGCACACTCGACCCTCTTTGCGTTGAAATAGAAGTATAAAGTGTGTGTACGAGATTTTGCTTTCTTTGTTACTTTACGTATGTTTATCCTTTTCAGTTGTGTCTGAACCCGAGTGGCTGTGAGGAGGAATGTGAGGGGGTGTAAACAGAGAGCATGAAAGTTTGAAAATTTATGATCGCAACCGTTGATTTTGCATGGAAGTGGAAACGAACGGAGCAGGATGGTTGTAAAAAGGTTGGTTGTGATACGTGTTTCTCGGGTAACGTGAACAAGGTTTCTGAATTTACAGGCGTGAAGTTGACCGGTTTTGATTTCGATTGATGGGTTTCTTTGTTTGTGTGTTTGTGTGAGTGAGTGAGGGACAAGAGATGCAATGCTGATGAGATATATACTATTATATATAGTGAGGTGAGAGGAGCAGGTGAGTGTAATGGATGGTGGGGGGATGGTTATAAAACCCGGTCTAGCATATTCCTCGGTTTAAAGTTTGTGTTATTGGTAGACCGGGTTAATCTAATTTGTTGGATTTAAAAAAAACAATAAATCAAGAAAGATTTTACTTGGATTTTGATAAGGCTAATTGGATTACATAGATTTTACCAGCTTAATTTTCATCTAATTTTATATGAAAATTATTCTAAATACCAATCACTGAAAGTCTATTTGGAAACGTTGTATAATCCATATTTTTTAAAAATTAAAATTTTTTGTTTAAAATTAATATTTTTTAGTGATTTTAAATCGTTTTGATGTGTTAATATTAAAAATAAAAAAATATTATTTTAATATATTTTTAAATAAAAAATATTTTAAACCGTTATGTAATACATAAATTAGTGTGTTTAATAAGTTTTATTTGTAGTTGCAGTCAAGAATTTATATTTTTTTTAAAAAAATAAGATTAAAAAGAAAGACTTTTAGCCAAACCAATATAACCTCCTACGGTGTATAGACAAACAGAGCCTTAACTTGTGCCGGCCGGGTTTGGTATGACTAGTATGGGGTGGGGCATTGGGGTAGGTCAAAGAATGCATCGATCATTTCAATCAGGGTGTTTGATGAATGATCATTTTAGAGTGGGTCCCAGGCCTTGCTCCGGATTTTCCGTTGTCATGAATAATGGATGCGTGGCGCGTTGGTCTTGGAATGTCAAAGTGTGTGGTTTTGTACCGATTGCTAGATAACCCTAAAAGTGTTATTTGGCTATTAGCAGACTAATTTTCACGGTTTTAATTACTCTTATTTTGTACTAGTTAAGGAAGATTATTGTGATTTTTCTATGATATTTAAGTTATTCTGCTAATCAATTTATTTATTAATCAAGATTAAATTTTATTTTTAATTGTTTTTAGTAATATTTTTTTACATTTGATTTAATACACTTAATAAAACAATTTTTTTCGATATCTGTGCTATAAAATCACCATAATTTTTTATATAATTCTTTTGGATTTCTTCAAGCACTATGCAATAAATTGAAATTCATGAAATACTATATAAAATCATGTAATTTTATATTTTTTTTATAGACCTTGGACCATAATCCATGGAATAATTTGTTTTAGATTTTCGATCATTGAGTATAAATAAACAAAAATTGATTTAAGTTATAATATATTTTACAGGTAAAAATATGTGTTTTATATTTTCAAAAAATTTATTATTTTAAATAAAATTTTAAAATACGTGAGAATTTTAATTTTAATCTTATAAACAAAAAGTATTGAAAGAGGTATTTTAATTTTAAAAATATAAAATTACACAGTCCATTAATTTAAAAAGAAAAGGTCTTGAAATTCATACGAAAAAGGAACGCCGTGCGCGTGGGATAAGCTATAAAGATCCGAGACCAATCAATAAAGTAAGGAAGAGGAACATTGAAGGGTCCCACAGTCATCGATTACTGCGCGGCGGTAACTTTGAAAAAAAGTAGGGACACGCGGTGTCAGGTTTGTTCGACACCACCACGTGCCACTCATCTCGCGTGGCTTGCGCACCCATGCGATTATTAGCCTTGCCATATTTGTTAACCACGCATGGTGCCTGTCTGCAAAAAAATTGAAGTCTCGGACAGAAGAGATCTCCATTTGAAGTCCCGGACGGACGTTCATCCCATGCTTAGCTTCTATCATTAATCATTAAATTCGATGATCTGAAAATAATTTAAATTAGATATGAGGTTAAATTATAAAAAAATATTGATTGATTCGGTAAAATTTAATTTATGTCGATAAATTTTTAATAATATGATGAAACTCATTTTAAATTGGATTAATTAAATTTAAAAGAAAAAAAATACATCGCTATAAAAAAAAAAGTAAATAATTTAAATTAACTTGATAAACCAAGTATTTATTTTGAAATCAATCTAGAAGTTATACCTAATGACCGTCTTTGATTAATGATGAAAAACTAGCATGTCGAACAGCGTATCATTTCGTTTTTTTTTCTTCGTTTTGCATGCTTAGTCAACATAATACTATTCTATACAGTCCTTCGATTGTTTTTTTCTCGGTGGCAATTATCATTTAAATTTGGAGGATTATTGGCATAGCTTGTATTTTTATTTTTACATGTTTTTTAAAGAATATTTTTAATTTAAAAAAATATTAAATTTATATTTTTTTTAGAGCTTTATAATGTTTTGTAACGGATGGTTATTATTCTCCGAAGCAAAGAGATGGACCACAGCGCACCAGGGCTTGCTTGCCGAAAGTTGAATCGGCGCTGCTGTTCCGGTTATTCTTCCGACTGCATTTATTT
>Ga0325411_1002974_pt1 | contig 19112 bp, 6 predicted proteins | sample PopdelMetagenome_13_FD_206181 | JGI IMG/M metagenome (GOLD analysis project Ga0325411, IMG submission 206181) | Populus deltoides microbial communities from Bellville, Georgia, United States - Xylem-PdIQD-R4 | ecosystem: Host-associated > Plants > Phyllosphere > Stem > Wood/Secondary xylem...
AAGAAGAAGAAGAAGAAGAAGAAGAAGAAAGAAAGAAAAGTAAAGCATGAAGTTGTTTGATTGATTTATTCAGTCATGGGAACCTGTCTGTTCTGAATTAAAGTGTCTCTTTCAGTCCCATGAATCTGATTACTGAACTATTCAATCCATGTTTCTTTTGCAATTTGATCTCCGGTTTGAGTTAATAAATTCTGGGATCTATTGATGGCCAGGGTTACTGAGTTTTTCAATCTCTTCGACCTTCTCTTTCTTTCATTCTTCTGCATTTTGTGTAACATTTTTGTTTTTATGCAGTTGCGGAGATGGCTCATTAGGAGAGCCTCCAAAACGAGGAGATGGACAATGTGGAAACATGAGGCTTCTTTTAAGGCAGCAGCAGAGAGTGAGTGATTCAGAAAAACAACTGTTATCATACTAATATTATAGATACATTCTGAAAGAAATTTTTTGTCTTCCACACTAAATATATAATATCATTCTTCAGATCCTCTTGGCAAAGTCTGATGTTGCTGGATGGGGAGCCTTTTTAAAGGTACTACATACTGCCTGCTTCTGTTGTCATGCTCTCCATTACTCGTGACTTGTTCTGTGCATTGAATTTGATGATGTGGTTTCAGAACCCCGTCAACAAAAATGATTATCTTGGAGAATATACTGGTGAATTGATCTCTCATCGAGAAGCGGATAAGCGTGGGAAAATCTATGATCGTGCTAACTCATCATTCCTTTTTGACTTGAATGATCAGGCAAGTGATAGTTACTGGTTACAAAATAGAGAATCCCGTGTGTAAGAACATAATAATAATGCTATCCTTTGAGACCAAATTCACCTCATGTTCAAATGGCTCTCCTTTGACAATTGAGCAGTAGAGTGATGGTATCTGATTTGGAGAACTAAATTGGTTTACATTTTCCGAAGTTCAATGCAATTCGCAGAATCTATTTTCTTACTGCCATCTTTGTTGATTAATGTTGCATTCTATCCTCTTCAGAGTGATTTACCGAGTCTGTTTTTGTGGCTATCTTCCTGGCCAGTTAATGTGGCTTGCTTCTTCTTCATCTTTTTTTATTTTTTTCCAGTTTGTCCTTGATGCTTACCGAAAGGGAGATAAGCTGAAATTTGCGAACCATTCATCAAATCCTAATTGCTATGCTAAGGTATTCAAGTTTCAGTGATTACCATGTTAATTTTTCATTCTTCGACATGGACTTAGATATTATGTTGGATCATTCAGGTAATGCTGGTAGCAGGAGATCATCGAGTGGGCATCTTTGCAAAGGAGCATATAGAAGCTTGTGAGGAGCTATTCTATGATTATCGCTACGGGCCAGACCAGGCACCCGCGTGGGCTCGAAAACCCGAGGGTTCCAAAAGAGATGATTCCACAATCTCCCAAGGTAGAGCAAAGAAACACCAATCACATTGATGGATGATTATTGGCATGGCTTGATATTATGGAGCATGTTTCTGTAATTCCTAAGTGTATTTGAACAGTCTCTTACTCATAGAATGAACATAAGTTGCCTATACCAGGTCATGCCATCATTTATTTGTACAAAGATGCACGCACAAGTGCGCTTCCTGTGAATTTGACTCTTTCAAAAAGACAGGATAGCAATAAGGTCAAACATTGTTATTGATATTGAGTTTGAAACTGATCTTGCAGTTTCCTGTAGAAGCCAACAGTACCCGATGAAATATGATGTTGTTTCATGTAAAATTGTTATTACCATAACTAACAAGGCATTTTTCTTTTCCTACTTTGTTTTTTTCCTTAGAGGCTGGTAGGCAATTGTTTGACCTTGAGCTTCGAAGCATCCATGTGCATTATTAGCTGGGGTGGGTTTGCGTCTCATCAGATCCACATCCTCCTTGGACGCTATCAGTGTAACCACAGTGTTAGTATATGTGTGAAAACGTCATGCTTGTGGTTGGAAAACTAGGCGTTTCAGAATCTGCAAAGGACTAAGAATCTGGTTCATAGTGATGAATTCCTTCCAGTTTCCATTCGTCTGAATCTCAAGTAAAACACCTCTCCCCCAAAAAATAAATTAAAAAAAAATCCCCACATGCCTGCCTGGAAGATTACGAGGAATGAATAGAATGTACAAGCTGAAAAGTACAAATCACTTCTACAGAAACGTATCCCCTTGTTTAGAGCCTATTTTAGATAGTAAGTGAAAGTACAAAAACTCGTTCCATGTATCTGGAACACCTGGAAGACACCAATGGCTGCAATCTTGGATGCTCGATGCATAGCGCTTACCAGGTCCTTTTCCATATATAGATGGATGACCATCTGTCCTAAAGCCCGAGATGCCAGTTATATTCAAGAAAGTTACAGGAGTTTTCATGTGCTTGATGGTCTCTTCAACAATGGAATTCTTCTCAGAATAGCCCGTACTTGAAGTTTCATTAAGGGGTTGAGTAGCACCCATACAATGCCCACCTGAATTCCATTGTCCGCCCCTGTATAATGCATCATAAGCCACTCAACAATTTGATACGTGGAGGTCAAGGCACTGAACATGACAGCACTGAACATACCTGAAATGAGAAGGCGCCGAGCTTCGAAAGAAAACTCGAGTCTTTCTCGGATTAATGTGCCTATCAACCCATGATGCCCAGGTCATTAGAGCTCTTCTGAAAGCTATAGAAACATCAAGCTGGGGATGAACTTGGTTACCTTCCTGGTAATAGTTGATCCTGTTACAAGGTCAGCAGAAGTTACAGACGGCCTAATATAGATACAAGGAAGCAAAGATATTAAAACTACAGATGGTCTTTTCCAAAGTTATATTGCTCTATTTTAGAGACACCCTGCATGCTGGGAATAATGTTGTGAGTTTGCCACATTCAATATATTCCTTGCTTTCTTAATGAAACCAGATCCTAATAAAACTTCCAGCAGTAGCAATTTTTTATTTGAAAAATCAGAATTCCCATAAAAACTATGCACGAGCCTAGGTTCCGAAGTTGAGTAGGTCAAGAATATACCGACCCAGCTTTTGTTTTGAAGTGAGACCACCAATGTGCAGTGTTAAAAATCAAAATGTCAGCTCCTCTCCATCTTGATGAACCATGATCAATGGCATCGATTCGTAATGTCTGCACTCTCCTGGACCCTATCCTTGCTTTACTCTCATGAACCAAGAAATGTGACACATAGTATTCAACTGTACATTTATAGTCCTGCAAAACCAATCTCAAAAATCAGCAACAAGTCCAACAGAATAACTTGTTAGTATCGCAAAATTTGATCTTACCACAAATTTGAAGCTATAATTCCCTTTCTCCTTGGTGATTCTCCTTCCATGGGTCTCATACACCTTCTTAGGATCTTTAACAGCTCCCATTAGCATGCACAGCATGGATTCCCATTGGTTCCTGTTAATTGAATCGCCGACAAAAACTAGCCTCTTCCCTCTAATCAAATCCAGCATTTTTGTCGCATTGAATCTGTGGAATGGAACAACACCCCGTTTCAAAACGAAAAGAATTTTCAACATTGTGTGCTTCTGTCTTTTCCACCATTGCCCTTTCAACTAAATCATAAAGCCCCTACTTTTTCAAAATAAAAGGAAAGAGAAAGACTGTTTGATGTAAATTGATGTACCTTGAGATGTTGCAGTCTTGAGGTTGCCATCTCCATTTCATGTAATCTTTATCCAATCTCCCATTGCCAACACAATCAAAGCCCTCGTCTATGAAAGGACATGAACTATTTGTGTAGAGAGGATAGTTCTCATCATAGACCCACCTCCCTCTTGTAACATCACACTCTCTCATGCTCTTTTCTTTATTTCTTCCACTCCTCGAAGTCTTAATATTTGCCACTGAAATTGGTCCTTTTTTCTTCTTTCGAATCCCCTCCTTGTTTGGAGCTTCATTTTTTTCCTGTGAAGCAGCTCCTCTAGTCTCTTCTGCAATATTCTCACTACTCTGAACTTGAATTCTCTGCGTTGAAATTGATCTACTCTTCTTCTCTTCAACACTCGCAGTTTCTGGTACCAGCGCACTCTCTTGTACCGTGCTAAAACTACCATTTACACCATCTCTGTCTTTCTCACTAGTTTCAGATTCGTTGACCTTTCTTTTAATAACTGAAATGCTAGCAAATCCAGAAATATTTTCAGGTTCTCTAAAATGGGTATCTACAAAAATTGAACTGTTCAGGTCAGATGATGAGGAATTTATAGTCAAGTCACTGAAGGGCTGTACACGAAGTGGTTTTAAACTCGCTACAAGGGAGGTTTTGTTGAGCTCAAAGTTTGTTTCTTGGAGAATTGAAGGGGTAGATTTGGACACCCAGATGGTAAAAAATACGAGAAAGAATAAAGAAGAGATTGTGAAAGAAAATACCAAGGATCTTGTGGATTTGAAGGAGAAACTTCTCTGCCTGTCCATTTCTGAAAATTAGTCTCTCTGTTGTGTGTTAAGAAATGAAGGTCTACTTCAAAAGAGTTTCGAAAGTCTTTGTTGAAAATTGGTTTTCTGATGTGGAAGGGAGTTTGAAGGGGAGAGGGGGACATTGACAGAGAAGGCTGCCATATGCTGTCTTCTGGGGGTATTTCTGTTTCTTCAAGTAATAAGAAAGTGTGGCGAGAATATTTACCAAGAAAAAAAAAAAAAAACCTGTTAATTTGAAACTTTGAACTCTCTTTCCTTCCTTTTCTTTTTAAATCCAAAAGGTCTAGAAATTAGAAAAAAGACAAAAATCCAATGGCTAATCCACCCGTTAATTAATTCTCAGTGTTTCAGGTGTTTACAAATCTCAATCATCATGAACAGACTACCCTTAAAACTCTCGTCAAGAAAAGAAAAACCAAGGCATCATGTTTGATATCGAAGTTTTTCCCTAATTTATTCCCCTTTTCCAGTTCTTTTAGGAGAACAACTGAATTAATAAGCAAGAATATTTTATTTTACATAAGCTTTTTAACTGTTTTGTGCATGTTTGTTTACAAATGTTATAGAAGTTATGTTTTAAAATGTTTTTTAATATTAGTATATTAAAATAATATAAAAAAAATTATTTTTTAAAAGAATATGTTTTGAACGCAATAACAACTTAAACAACTTCACTGACATATTGGATGAGTTGGCTTTGCTTGATTTGCAAGAGATGCAAGCGACAGAAGGAGAACCCCTCGGAGGGGGTGGATTAGTCATCTTACAAGACACCATCTGTAACCAGAAAAATGCAAGGACGACGGCGGTGGGGAGGCACAGCTGGCCAGGACAATTACGTGAAACATTGTGGGAATAATAAAAAAATAATTGTCATCCGTTTTCATTATAAACAAAGTAGTCACATTCTAGTGATCTGGATTTATGAATTATGACGAAACGACGTTGTCTGTAGTTTAATTCGAGGGACCAACCAACCTATTTTGGATGGGATAAATTCTGCAATTACCGTACAAAATAAAAAGTTACGACAAATTAACACAATAAAAAAAATCTTTATAAAATAGCATATTTTTAGATATCGTGATTCTAAACCATGATATTTAATTAATTTTATAATTTAAAAATATAATATTTATTTAAATGTTATATTTTAAAACTGTAATATTTATTTAAATATTGCAGTTTAAAATCATGATATTTAATTAAATATTATATTTCTAAACCGTGATATCAATTAAATGTTGTGGTTTACAACTACGAGAAGATTTCATTTGATGTCATGGTTTATAACCGCAACATCAACTAAATTTTAGTATTATTAAAAAAGACAAACCAGTCGACTGGTTTGTAATGGTCAATTAAACCAGCTGATTGGTTGACACTGAAAAGCAAAGGAAAACTATTATATGAACAATAACTTTTTGATATTTTAATTGGAGTTTGTTTTTTGATCTACAAGTTTGATAAAAATATATATTTTGACTTATAAAATATATTTGGAAGAAAATTTTCATAAAGTTATTGTTTTTATATGAATCGGCTGACCGATTCATATAATTGGTTCAATCTGCCGACTGCTTAAACTAAAGAATTGATAGTTTGGTTACTGCCCCTCCCAGCAACAAATTTTATCCAACATCTAAATCTAACAAAAATAAAAGTTTCTTATGAGGTTTACTATTTAATTTGTTAATATGACATTTAATTTAGTTAATGATTTAAAGAGTTAAAAAAAATTAATTTTAACAAAATTTAGGCTTAGTTTTTTCTATCTAGGAACCATACCCAGAATTTTGTCTCACTTAAAAAACATGCAAAGAACCACATTAACAAAACTCAACAAATTCTTACATTTTATAATCACAAGAAGCCACAGGAATGCAAATAAAAAAACATATATACATGCAAAATGCATTTTAAATACTTAAAAAATATATCATTCTAGTAATTGGAATCCCAAAATATATCAATATAACTCATCTATCTATCCATGTCTTTATCGTCTACTGGATGATTTGGGCTCGTCAATAGCACGACTGCATCTAGCTCCACAACATTATCAAGAATTAACCTTTCTCCAAAAGTTTCAAGTACAGTGCAACAAATATTGTACCACCATGACACATAGGTTTATCCTTTATTTTCTTCGTCAATGTTATGAAGCTCAAATACAACCTTTCAACCCTCCTGAAGCATGAAACCAACCTAATATTAATGTTAAATTAAAAAATCAATAAATAAAACCTAACGTTTAACATATATTAATTATAAAAAGATTTGTAATTTTTTTTAGATACAAGTAATGAGGAGTCATATATTAATAATAGCTTTTGTTATTTGCTTGTCAACATCCTTAAACAATAATCAAATGATTCATTTATCCTAAGTTGGATTTATAAATAATAAAGATTATCATTATCAAACAAAACTATGAGAAAAATTATAATATTTTTTTTAAATAACTTCGAATATAGGGAAATCGAATCACAAATCAACGAATTTTGTCTTCCATGTGCCAACATTCTGAATAGTTTATTTATATTGGGTTGACTTTATAGACAATAATATTATATACATAATAAATCAACAATTGCCATACATATAAAGCCAAAACATACCAAACTTGCACTAAAATGTCATAGTCCACGATCCTGAAAAATTAAAATTCATATCAATCAATAATACATCAAACCATTCAAAACATATAAATATTCATTTGAGTTTAAAGATCAACCTTTAAAAGATACAAAAATCATTCAAAAGCTATTAGAAGTGTGTTGAAAAGTGGTGGTGCATGAGAGACACATGTTGTTTTGTTAAATAGACTATGGTAACATGTGGAATCATGCTCCAATAAGAGTTGGTGCATAAGACCAACTAGATAAAGTGCATCTCCTCTTCCTATTTCTTCCTATATTAGCAATGAGGGACACCGATGCTTGTGGGGGGAGATTGAGTCAAGAGAAGATCAACTTCTCTTTTTTGTCAGTTTTATCTACCTTACTATGGTTGGTTGTTACTCTTGGTGGCTCTATCAACATGACATGAGGTGAGGGGTTGTTTGATTGTTGGAAGACTAAATTGATAAATGAGGTGATCAATCAAAAGATGAGATTTGTCAAAGTGGTTGATTTGGTTAGAGATGGGAAAAAAGGCTTGGAAGAAAAGTGAGATGTTAAAATGGTGTTGCGTGGTGGTATGGCTATTGCTTTGTTACCAAAGAAGTGGATGGATTTTGTCATTGCTGGAGATGAGGGGAAGACAATGTGAATTTACATGGAAAAGATGTTTTTCGAGGGAGAAAGTTTGGATGGCTAGGGTTTTTTTCTTTTCTTTTCTTTTTTATTTATGTCACTACCCGACATTGCAATGACCTTTAAAAAAGAGAGGAAAGAACGCATACCTGACATCATGTCCTTTTAATGGAAAATGTCTTATTTATAGAGTCATCATCTAATATTATGGTCTCTAAAAATTTCAAACTTATATACATAAATTTTATGGTAAATGACTGGTTACTCAAAAAAAAAAGATATTATCACCCTTAAAACTGCGTATCGAAGGTGTTGTATTATTGGTCTTGTCCTAAATTGCTAAGGTCTATTGTGCTATACTATTTATTTTTTGCCTATAATATTCCTGACTCTAGTGCTAGTGAATATTCAGCTAAGAAATACTTTCAAATCTAGCATTGGTAAGTACTACATGCAAGAGGTCTTAATGTTCCGGACTCTAGCATTAGTGAATATTAAGGTTCAAATTTATTATTAATCCAAGTGCTAATATTCCTAACTCTAGCATTAGTGATCCAAAATGTATTCTCAATTTTAGCTTTGTTAAATATCACTAAAGTCGGTATTCTTAACTCTTGCGTCAATGAATATATATTTTGTCTATTCTTGAAATTTTTATTTGAATTGAAAAATTTTATTTGGAAAAATTGTTCTAATTATTTTTTAGTGTGCTTCAAGTAACGACTCACTATGAGTCCATTAACTCAAAACAATAGAAATAAGCATCAAGATATTTTATTTTGATAAAAATCAAGGTCGAGTTTCATTTTTAAAGTTTGGGTATGTCAGTCTAGTAGGTCTTTTAATTTATATCAAGTTCTAATAAACTTTATAAACTTGTTATAAAGTCCAAGTATGCAATCAAAATACTTTTGTATTTTCATCTTTTGTAAAACTATAGGATAAATTAAAAAAATGCTAAAATATACAAAATTTCTTTTTATGAAGAACAAAACAAAGGTTTCTTTTTGTATAATGCCAATATATGCAAAAACAATATTTTTTTGAAAGAACTTGGTCGTAAGCAAAATTCTTTTTTTTTTAGTTTTTTTTATCATGCAAAATGTTGTAAGCTTGGAATTCCATAAGCATCACAACTAAAAAACAAATCAAATTAGCTCACAAAGCAATCAAGATCAACCCAAGATTATTATGCATAATCCAAAGACACAAAACCTATATCTTCATGATCCAAGTTAGTCTAATAAGCCAGAAGTTAAACCAAACTCAGAACTTATTCAAGACAGATTATAGATAGCAAAACCCCATATACCAAAGCCCAACCTATTTACTTTTATGTTATCAAAAGCCTATACTTTATAACCAAACAGGCTTGACCAAAAGAAAAGGTCATCAATGCCCAAAATAACACATCCCAACCATATTCATTGCAAACAATTGAAGACCCTATGGACATGTACTAGTTGCATTTCCATCTCTCTTTCCCATGCATTCATGCAAGGAAGTACACTAAGATACCCCAAAAGAAGATCTATCAAAATGCATATAACCATTTATTCAAAGTAGGAATAGCCTTATACGAGTTCCTACTTTTATAAACCAATAAGGATATCATACTACATCTCATAGCAAATAAGAAAAGTTCATGAGCTAAAGAAGAAAAATAACATAAAGAAAGAATCTCAATTTAAGCAAAGAACAAAGAAGGAAAGAAAACAAAACTTGTTTAACCATTTATTCAAAATGGCTCAGTTTAAGCCAATGAGAGAATAATAATGTTTATAGTTAATGTAAATAAAACATTTAACACAATAGGAGACCACCTCAGTTCATTATGTAAGGTAGAACAGTCAAAACTCATATTTTCCATACAAATATATAAAAGAACAACGTGGAAAAATAGTCATGATTATAAGATGAAAAGTAATGACAGTGAATTATAAAAGTTAAGAAATATAAGAATTAGGTGGGTTGATCCAAGTTAACTCGAGTCACCCTAATTTATTTATTTTTTTTATAAACATGTAGAAATGACATGACTTTGAAAAAAAAACAAGTTAAAAAGAAGAAAATAAAAAGGTTAACGAGTTTTGACTAGGTTTTCTCATGGCTAATTAGGTTGCGGGACAATCCATTTGTTTTTATAGGATCATACCATGTCATTTCTCTGCCTATTTTTATGGAAACCGACCCAACTTATAACCTAAATCACCCAGGTCATGGTTCAAACTGTTGGTTCGGGTCAGGTTTTAGAAGAATGATTTATTGGGTTATCCTCATCTCATTACCTTACTGTTTTTGTTAGGAAAACCATGACTAGGTTTTTCCATGACTACTTGGATTGTGGGACAATTCGTTTTTTTGACAGGATCATACCATGTCAATTCTCTGTCTATTTTTATGGAAACCGACCCAACTTAGGCCCTAAATCACCCAGGTCTTTGTTCAAACTATTAGTTCGGGTCAGGTTTTAAAAGAGTGATTTGTTGGGTTATCCTTATCTCATTACCTTACCACATGTTGGGAAAGTTAATGCAGGTCAACATCTTTTTTTTCCACTTCTTTTATCATATATTATTTTTTCATTTTGATCCTTATTTTTTTTATTTCTTTAGCGCTTTTATAGAAGTTTTATTGGTTTTTAATATAATTATTCAATTCAAATTTATGGTTCATTATTTTTTACAATTTCATCCTGATTCTTTGGATTATTTTTATCCTTTTGTTATGATTATTATTCTTTTCAATTTAACCTTCAAATTGAAAATTTATTGTTTTCCTCTAGTTTTTTTTTTTAACCCTCATTCTTTTAATTGCTACTTTTTATTTTAAGGGGAACGTTTGTTTTTCGGAAAGTGGTTTCGGGAAACCACTTTCCAAACTTTCCTGTGTTTGTTTGCCATTCTGAAAGTTGATCAACAAAAAACACTTTCCAGTCAAAGAAAAATTTGGCTTGGTTTCTAGAAAAGTGTTTTTCTTTTATTTTGGGCGGAAAACACTTTCCGGAAGTTGTGAAAAATTTAGAAATGTCATATTATTTGCCGATTATATCAAATTTGGTCCTCAAACTTTTGATTGCTATATATATATATATTTTTTTGAATATTTGTTTTTCAATTTCATCCCTTAGAATTTAATTTTTATATTAACTTTGGTCCTCATTTTTATTTTGCTTTTCCCTTATCATTTTTTTAATTAAAATTTTTTATTTATCAAATTTGGTCATTATTCTTTTGATTGTTACTTATTTTATTTGAAATAATTTATGAAATGTTAATTATTATTATTTTAATTTCTTCATCTTTTAATTTTTTAATTTTTATTTAATGTATATTATTTTGATTATTATTTATTTTATTTGAGATAATTTATGAAATTATATTTTTTTCAATTTCATTCTCATTCAACTTTTTAATTTGTAAGATTTGTTCCTCATTATTTTAATAAACTTGAAAAAAAATAAAACATTAATAAGTTATTTTTCAGCTCATTTGCCATGACATAACTAAACACTGGAAAATGTTTTCCAACTTCTTTTCCATTACACTACCAAACATCAGAAAATACTTTCCCGGAATTCACTTTTCAAAAGAAAACTACTTTCTAGCAAACAAACGGGGCCTAAGTCTTTTTGTGTGATTTATTTTTTTATCCAATTTTATCCTTCAACGTTTCATTTATTAGAGATTGTGCTTTGCAGTTTTTCCATGCATTATACTTATGGTCTGATGGCCCAAGTCACAAGTTTGAAAAGTTAACAGGGTTTAACATTCTTTTTTTATATCTTATTTTCTTTTATTTTATTTTCTAGTTTTGTTGTTCGACATTGTTTTTTTTTTAAATTTGCTATGCGGTTTCTTCAAATTTTTTCTATCAAGTTATCCCAACCTTATAACCTAGGAAGTTTGGTAGGTTAACCCAGACCAACTCGCCCTTTAATCTCCAAATTACATGTATGCAATGTTAGCTTAGGTTGACACACACTAGTTTTTTATCTCTTTTTTTTTTTTATCATGTTCCTTTCTTCTATATTCTTTGCGGATATGGTTTTTTTCCTTGGTTATTGTAGTCACTTTTATTTTTTTCTATTTGCTATTGTTGCTTTTTTTTTTCATCTTATTCAAATAAACCAAATTATATGGTTGGTTAGGACTATTACCTTGGTTATTGGATTTTATAAATAAAAAAAGTGCTTGCAGCACCTAAACATTTTATAAAAAAAATAATATGAACTCGCAACGTAATGCAGGGCCTCGTTTAACACCTTGCTATTATGGAAGACAGTTTGTGATGTGTGCTTTTATTTGGATTAGAGGCAATGGCAACTTGGTTTATTTTCATAAAGATAAGTGGATGAATGGTCTTGTTGGTACTTTAGAATTCTATGCAAACTTGTTTATCTTGGGGTAGTAACTTCATATTAAACACCAATATACTTATTTGGTTGATGATCAATAGAACTAGAAATGATATAAGATCAAGAACTTGATTATAGCGTGTATGAGATTGTGGTAGATGTTGATTTTCAAAGTGTTTTTTGCTCAGAAAAACATCAAAATAATATTTTTTTTATTTTTTTAAAAAATTATTTTTGACATAAACACATCAAAATTATCAAAAAACACATAAAAATAATTTAAAGATAAAATAATTCAGAAATTTCCAAAATTATGGTCCAACTACAATCTCAAACACTACACGAGTGATTTATTGCAGGAAACTGCTATATTATTTTGCTTTTAAAAGATTTGACCATGATTGATATATTGTTACGGGTTATCTACTAATGAATAAAATTCTCTTCCAATTACTAAGCTACTATACAGTTATAAATAAAAGTTTGAGAAATGTATTTGATCTTTTATTTTAGGTTGGAAGGTCCACAAAAAAGAGTCAAAACACATGTGTGTTAGTGGTGTTTTTAATTTCAGTGACTAGTAATCTACATTTTCGAACAACTTAAAATAAGCATCACTTGATGATAAAGGGTTATGAGGTCCCAAAATATCTAAGTAGCTTAGGAATAAGGCTTATGTATTGAATAATCAATTTATCTCTTAGCTCAAACTATCTAATCCATTTTTCTTAGTTAAGGTGTCTAGTAGTTTGATATGAAATGCCTAAATGGTTGGTAAGTGATATATGGTAGTGCTTAAATACTCTTGATATGAAAATACATATGCTAAAAATATTGAGAATGAAGAGATTGTAAATCTTAAGTTTGAAGGATTCATTGACTGCACCATATCCAATAATGTACATTTTTTCCTTTCAAAAACTCTATTGGAAGAGAATCCTATTCTCTTTTAGATAATCTGAAAAATCTTGAAGTATTCACCACCTCAATTCGATTAAAGTATCTTAATATTCTTTTCAATTTATATTTCAACTTCATTTATGAATTATTTGAACCTTTTAAATTATTTAGACTTTCATTAAATACACATGATCATATCCAATATGGTCATCAATGATGAAACATGTATATCTATCTTTGGCAAGAATCGTTCTTGGTTTATATATATTTGTAAATATTGAACTTAACAATTCATTAGATCTTTTAGTTTTTGAATAAAGGGTGTTTTGGTTATTTTACCCAATAAACAAGTTTTATATAGTTTATAATCAAACGGATTAAATACTTTTCTTTATATAACTCAATGATTCTTGTTTCATTAATATGACATAGTCTACATTGCCATAAATAATTTGGATATTGATTATCTAATTTGTTATTGCAATTTATATTGAACATGGACATTTTAAGATCATGTATATACAAAACATTTGTAAAAATGACAGATCCATAATAAACATTATTATTATAGAAAGAACAACATTTGATCTTAATAATAAAAATAGATACTATATTTCTAGAAAGTGCTATAACAAAGTATAAATGATCAAGTTCTAGTATCAACCCACTTGGTAAAGTTAATGCAGCAACCCTTGCTTCTTTACCAACTCATAGGTCCATTTTACATATATTCAATCACAAAAACACATGAAGTAGAAACTTCAATAAGATTTTTAGCCTTCACGATTGCAAGATAATCTTTGCAGAATCTTTCTTTAGTGTTTTTCTTTTCCATAATAATTATAAATACCCTTATCTTTCTTAATGCCCAAAATAGGATTCCATGTTTAGACTATAAGATGGAGTCAACTATTAACTAACTCATGGTCTATGACAAAGCCTAATTGGCCTAATTTCTAAAATTATCAATCATTCTCAACACATGAGTGTTTATTACGGAACTCTCTATCAATTTACATTAGAACAATTTCTTAAAGGTCTCATACCTTGAAGTCCTACTAGCCACATCAAACAACTTTTTAAGATGCATAATTATTATATGGGCTTTCATATTCCTAAATTATGTTTAAAGTTCAAGTGGCATGCTGACTAACATTACACATGTAGCCTACTAATCATCATTAAGATGACGTTGATATTTAGTCTTAACTTTATCATAAGTGTTGTCATCAAGGATAAATGGAATGTGATTTTCAAGACCATATAACTTTGTTTCTTGTTTCAAAACAATCTCACATTTCGATACCAATCAAGGAAGTTTGGTTCAGACAATTTATTAGCATTAATTATGCTACATATGGATATATTTATTTTTACTCATGGTAATCTATCAATCTATTCATGTAAAGATAACGAGTATTGGTTTCATGCATAAATATTTATAACTAAATTTAGATAAGGTCTTTAATCATAATCTGATTTCCCACTATTTTCCTACAACTTAATAACCCTCACTTAGATCTCCTAGTTGACTAGGATCCCATTTAATTTTCACAACCTTAAGTAACTCAACAAATCAAAATTAATTAAATTAAATAGATAATATAAATTATCAATCACATCTTTATGTGACTCTTAGATCAGTTAGGTGACAACTTTTTGTCTAAACATATTATATATGTTTCACCTAACTATTGCCTCTAATATTATATAATCATAAATAACACATTCAAATCATATATGTTAGTTAAGTAATGCCTAATTTTATAGCATTAAACATATTTGATTAATGATAACCTTGAGTAGCTTAACAAGATATCCATGAATAAAACTCTGGTTTTATGCATAAAAAATCGGAAGGCAATAAATCATATTTTCAACATATACATAATATATAAATGAGAGATTTATTACTTTAATTAAGTCTCATTTAATGGCATTAATGATATATCATACATAAAAACTATATATAAACATACACCATTAACATATCATTCTAATTAGATGATTGTGGACAGATCTAAGATAACTCTCTCAAGCCATAACAAAGAATTAAGTGGTTAAAACCTAGGTAGCTGCAACAAATCTTCATAAGTTCTTTGTCAACACCACGATTGTAGCCTTTTTATTCGTTCTTTCTTTGTCCTGGTTACAAAATAATATTTCATATTTAAATTTTATAACATTTATATAATTGAATAATAAACCCCGAGTTAAATTTAAGAGGAATTAGATGAGAAAGGAATTTTACATCCCTAGAAGAAAAATAGAGAAAATATAAGACATGCATGTCATATTTAATATTATAATCATTCAACCATTAAAAAACACAATCACATTGGTCTTTAAATTTTCATAATCATCCATCATGCATAATAATACATTAATATGCATAAAGAAATACATTTCATGCTTCAATTATAATTATTGACTTTAAATGTAATTTTAAAACAATATTTTTAACACTTATAAATATTAAATCAAATCTAATTTAATAATTTTAAAAACATAATAAATTTTATTTAATAAAATATTTCTTTAAACATAATCTTTAAAATTCAATAAGAAACTTAATCATATTACAATTCTTATTAACAACCTAAACTATTTTAGGATCTATTTAATAAAACTTTCTGGTTTCAAAACTTTCTTCATTTAGAAAAATCATTTTTCTTAAATATTTGTTTTTAATTAAATCCTAATCCTATTATGATATTACAAAAATAAAATAAAAAATTGAATTTAATTCAATCCTAATCCTATTAGGAAAATTATTTATATAATTAATTTAATTTAGGTTTCAGTTTTAAAATATTAAATCAATATTTTATATATGGAGGGGCAGAATCATAATTCTATCACATATATCATATTGTAATAAAGAATAAATTATAAGAGTAAATTCATAAATTACACCCTAAAAACCCTATTGTAATAAGTTATAAGGTGTAGGGGCAAATTCATCAATTTTCCCCAAAACCTAACATTTAGCTATAGGGTAAAATTACAATTAGGTCAATAATAAAAAAGATAGGTTCTTTATTATACACGAATGCAATCTACCTACTACTAAAAGTGTGAAGCAAATGACTGAAAATGAAAATAAAATATTCGCCTAAGAAGTGTGAACCCTAATACTCCACAAAAAGATAAAAATATACTTGTTTGGATAAAAATAGACTGATTTTATTTCTTTATTTTATTCACACATGCTAGTGAACATGAGTATGACATAAAAGTACTGCAATCTATTACATCAATAAATGACTCTTCAATTTTGTCATAAGCAAAGTAGAGCAGCAGTTCTAATATACAAAAGAAATCTTTGAATCAAATCAACCTTCACAAGCAGAATTAAAGCACATGTTTGTAAGTTGTCTCTATCTTCTTCCTAAACATCAATAGTTGTTGCTGGCAAGGGGACTGCCTATATCAAAGGCTATCATAGTAGCAACAATAATGGTTGTCATTACATCACCAATAATGTTTATAAAAGTGCTGAACACCTTTATTTTTATGTACTGGCCAAATCTGAAAAATCCATCCATATCTAGCCGGAACAATACCTTTTTTATGAAAGAAATTAGGAGAGAAAATTAATTTTTGGAATAATTGTTTTGCACATAAAATTAATCCACAATTAATGTTAATAACAATCAAAATATAGAATCAACAACTCTAATTTTCTAACAAAGATTTTGATACCACTGTTAGGTTTCTCAAAATACATTTACATAACAAAAACAATAAATTTAATTTTTTTAGAGTTCTAAGGATCTTGTTAAATAGATCTAGAATTATTTAGGGTTTATATGGAGATTACATCAATATCAAATATTCTTTTTGACTTTGAATAATTGATTTAAGGTTGGGTTATCGCAAACTACAAGTCATCCAAGTATCCAGCATCTAACGGCAATCCACACGAACCATTAATGATAAATATCTTAAACCTTTTTAGGAGAGAGAAATTGATATGCCTCTGAGTACTGATTATTTTCTTTTGTATTTTTTAAGTGTTTTGTGTATTCTTATACTGTATAAAAAATAAGAAGTATAACATTCTATTCATAAGAAAACCTGAAAACCCCAATAAATGAAAAAATATCAATTTGTCCCTGAATAATATCGCATAAATTATTTTAGGATAATTTTATATATTTATTTAACCATGTCTCTACTTGATTTTTTAGGTTTAGAATTGTAGTTCCCTGTAAAAATCGCATTCTAGTCTTCAATTTCTAAAACTTATTTACAATTAAATCATACTTGATTAATCATCCCAGTATAATTATTGACCAATGATTCTTACGTGTGTAACCTATTAGGTTCGCTAATAAGTTGGTCCAAATATAATTACAATCCTAAATAAAATAGGATTAAATAAATTAAACAAATTAATTTATTTTCAATTCATCGATTGATTTATAATTAAAGATTAAGAAACCGTTTGGGAACGCGGTGCAAACCGTGTTCCTAAAAAATTTAATTTTTTTGCTAAAATTTAATATGGTTTGTATGTTTTGGATCGTTTTGATGTGCTGATGTCAAATTGATTTTTTAAAAATAAAAAAACATCATTGGCATACATTTCGGTACAAAAAGTTATTTGGAAAGCAACTGCTACCACACTGCCAAGCATATTCTAAGTATAACATCTAACAATGTGTTATGATCTTCTAATTATTAGAAAAGTCATAATTGGTTTGACATAACATTTCAATGACTAGTTTCTCAGTGTAATTATTATCATTTCATCAACAATATCTTGATTTAAATATTATAGCATGAAATGTGTCTATTCTGTCAAATCATGTTTATTCTCAACACTATAGTAATTAATTTTTTGAATAAGATTTAAAATTCTTTTCAAATCTTATTGCACCTTGCGCAACAATCAATATTATTTGAGAACTTATTGAAAAATTTCCTAACTCACCTAGGGTGATGAATCCACTCTAGATTACTCAAATACCTTTATATAATTCATGTTATACCCAATATTCACCTGTTTGTTACCCTTGATTAGGATAGCGTGTTGTGGATTAAAGCATAACATTTCTTATATAAGATAACTTAGTAATCTCAAGTCTAAGGATCACTTACAAAATTATCATGTGATCATTTTCATAGACACAAGTAATCTTTCCATATAGAATTCTTATGTGGTTCAATTAAGTAGACATGTTATATGATAAACATCTACATATTATTTCTAGATATCTCTCGTGTCTTCGCTTATAAGAACAATTGCTTCATTTAATAAAGGTAAGGACATAATATGTATCAATCACAACGAATCTAATTAATGTGCAGTCTTAATAGAGTATTGACTAAAAACATTTAGGAATAATGCTTTGATGAAATATGAATCCTATATATAACAATTTTATAATTTTCTTTATAAAACATTTTTGTCCCAATAACTTTATCTTTACTTTAGATTCATTAATCAAATATTTGATAAATATTAAAGATAAATAAAGCTTTTATTAAAAAATAAATATGTCTACATAAATAAAGTTAACGAAACGTACAATCAACTGATTAGTTATATAGCATATATGCAAACATTTATAATCCTTCAGCTATTAAAGCTAAGAAAAGTCCGGTGTTAAAGAGAACAAATTGTTATGATTAAAAACATGTGAAGTTTTGCGGACTAGCGTGTTTGGGAGTGTGATTGCGGTAGCTTTTCAAATTGTTTTTCACTCGGAAATGCATCAAAATAATATTTTTTTATTTTTAAAAAATCATTTTTGATATCAACACATCAAAATGATCTGAAAACAGCAAAAAAAATTAATTTGAAGCAAAGAAAAAAATAAAAAAAATTAAATTTCTTTTTAAAAACACTTTTAAAATGTAAAAACAAACAAGATAAACCATCAGACTTCAGAAAAGATAGTTTTTGAAGTATTATATAGCAAGGGAGCCTCAGGCTGTATCTGTAGGTCATTAACTCCATTGAGCTATATTTTTAGGCTAAAGATTTTAAAAAGGAAGTGTCTTACTGTCTTATGGTCCTTACCCACATGTTCATTTGAAAAGGTGTTCGTTCTATCATTATTGTCCTTACCCACATGTTCATTTGAGAAGGTGTTCATTCTGTCATTATAGGATAAGAGCGTGTTTGGTAGTGTGGTTGTGGTTGCTTTTCAAATAGCTTTTCATATCGAAATACATG
>Ga0325411_1002981_pt1 | contig 19094 bp, 8 predicted proteins | sample PopdelMetagenome_13_FD_206181 | JGI IMG/M metagenome (GOLD analysis project Ga0325411, IMG submission 206181) | Populus deltoides microbial communities from Bellville, Georgia, United States - Xylem-PdIQD-R4 | ecosystem: Host-associated > Plants > Phyllosphere > Stem > Wood/Secondary xylem...
AGTTAAATCATCCTAGTGCAAGTCACTAAGAGAAGCACAAACTGCCTTGTATATTCCTAACACAATAATATTGCTCATCTCCATTTTGGTTATCTAACTTTAAAGCAAGTTAAAATGTGTTAAGTGGCACTGACGGTCTTGGCCTGGCGGTGGGAGGGGCTTGTCTCCTCCTGCTGTTCCTGGGTTCGAGTTCTCATGTGCATGTTTGTCATTTCCGTGGTGTTTTATATATCTATTGGGTTTGTAAGATGTTCAGTAGGCCGTGGGATTAGTCATGGTATGCGCAAGCTGGCTCGGACACCCACATAAATTAAAAAAAAATATGTAAGTGGGCAGAATCCTCCGCCTATATAGCCAGAAGCCAAGTCTTGATAGAGATATCTATCCTGGCATCCCTTGCATTTTGCCAGAAGTGGGTCTTGCCATGCCAACAACTGTGTTGGGAAATTGTTTAAACACGGTTAATGGAAACACTTGAGATCAAATTAAAAATGGTGTTCATTCTCTTTTAACTTTTAAGAGGTTAGTTAAAATGTGTTAAGGGGTAGGTATATTTCATACCTAAAAATACTTAAAAAACACCATGCAGACCATGATGGATCTATTTGTTGTCTTAAACAATCCAAAACTCGGTTTATAAAACTCAAAATCAACTCAAATTCAAAAAACATTCCCGAGTCAAGATTTACTCCTTCAGGCAAGAGAAAAGATAAAGAATATCAAAATGAAACTCTCCTCATCAAATTAAATCCATTAACACTAAGATTGACCATTTTTGTGACTAGAATAGGTATTAATAATGATTTTCTCTCTTTTTAATCAGAATTTAATAACTTTCTCTTTTTTCTTTAAAACCAGGGGTTGAAAAAAAATTTAAATAAAGTTTTGACCACAAATGAATTTTTGAAAGCTAAAGGGGCAATAAATGTATGAATTAGAAAATAGAAGGACTAAAGTAAAAACATATTTTCTCAACTTTTTTTAATTTTCATCGCTTGTTTTGCAATCTTGCCATCCCTAAACAAATCAAAAGCAATTGGAATTCAATTTAACACCAAAAGGATCAAATAGCTGGAAAACAAAGTTTGTTGACCAAAATGAAAAAAAAAAAATCTACAAGTGCATAATATAATGTGAGAAAGATTCCACTTTGCATCTTTCTATAAGAAAACAACCACACCTTTTAATGTTTTACTTAATTAACATTTAATTGTGAATATATATATATCTCGAAGTGCCAATAAATGTAAACCACAGTATCTTTAAGTATCAAAATTGAATTTTTTTTTTAATTATCTAGGTGGTCATCTAGTGATAAAAATTTAGGATTAAGAAATTTGTTTCCTCTGTGATCTCAGGTTCGAGCTCTATGATTGCTTATATGATGGCCACTAAAGACTTACATAGTCGTTAATTTTAGGACCCATAAGATTAGTTAAGATGCGTGAAAATTAATTTGAATACCCAAATTAAACTAAAAAAAATTGAATTTTTTTTCAGTTTGCCTTTTTAACTATTGATGTAGCATATATATATATATATATATATATATATAAATTTGGATAATTGTTTAAAGTATTATCTTTTTTAAGAGTTTTCTTAAGATTTTTTTTTTATTTTGATACCGTCAAATGGGATTGTATTTTCAATTTTTTTTTGGGATAAAATGAGCATATTCCGTATAATGGAACCAGTCACTGCCTTTTTATTTATTTATTGGTTTATTCAAGATAATTAACTACAAAGAGAAATTTTAAATTTTGGTGAAATGTTGCTTTGGTGGTGTTTCTCAACAATGTCGGCAGTGTTTATTTGTGGAGATAATGTGCTTTAAAAATTTAATTTTTTATTTTAAATGAATTTTTTAAATGTTTTAAAATTATTTTAGTGTGTTTGTATTTAAAATAAATTTTAAAAAATAATTTTTTTAATATATTTTTAAAAAATAAAAAATAACAACTATTAAAACACTACCGTACATCTGTAAAATAGAAAAAAGTAACCTAGCATCACTAATAAAAAAAAGTAGTTGGGGAAACTTTGAATCCTTTAAGGGAATAAAGACAAAAGCCAGCTATAAACTAGAAGAAGTTACATAGATACGTGTCAGAACTAACTGAATCCCTTTCACATTACTCTAATCTATTAGCATCATCACCGTACTGCTCAACGGCTCTGATCTCTCCTCACCACTCCACGCGCATTATTTGAACCTCTCACTCCAGAAACCTCGAAAAGAAGCGAAAAATCGAAGCAGCAAAAGAAACTCGAAAAATATAAAAATAAAACCCAAAGTTCAATTATATTATACTCCTTAATTTTAATCAATTAGCTTAGGGTTTTTTATTTTGTAAACCGAGTTCTTCATCGTCTGGATTTTTATCAGTTTGATCTGATCTGATCTGATCTCGAGATTTTGCTGTTTCATTTTGATGATTGGAATTTGATTTGTTGTTGCGCGAGAGAGAGATCGAGATGATTTCGTTGCAGAACGGAGCTCGGCCGGTTGTGTTTGGTTCGGCTCGCGATGACGCCGTCGGTGGCTTCCAGGTGAAGATCGAGCCGCCTGCCTCGGTTTCGGCGGCTTCTTCGGCTGCTTTGAGCTTGTTGCCTTTTAAATGCCGTGATTCTCATCATGAAGGTTAGTTATTTTTTAATTAATTGATTAAAGAGTAACTTAGTTGTCTTTAATCAATTTTTTACCTTTTGTTTTTTTTTATTCAGTTAAAATTTGAATTTTTAGATCGATTTTCGATTTTCGGAGAATTTGAGTATAATTTTGAAAGTTTTGTAACATTTTTGAAAGCAGTTGTGGATGAAGACGCACACTTGGGGCTGGCGCATCAGCTGTACAAATCTGGGAATTACAAACAAGCATTAGAGCATAGCAGTGTTGTTTATGAGAGAAGTCCGCAGCGGACTGATAATCTTCTTCTTTTGGGTGCTATTTATTATCAGGTTTTTTCTTTTTTCATTTCTTTGTTAGGGTTGATATTTTTGTTTTGTTTTGGCTAGAACCATAATTTTATTTTGTCTTTTTCTTGCTTACAGTTGCAAGATTATGATATGTGCATTGCAAAAAATGAGGAAGCTCTTCGACTTGAGCCACGTTTTGCGGAGTGTTATGGAAACATGGCAAATGCTTGGAAGGTAATTAATATCACTTGGTTGTGTGTATGGATGATTTGGTCATTCATGGGATAGGGATCAGTTACTGATGAAGGTGATGTTTTGTTTAATAATAATACAGGAGAAGGGTGATATTGATCTTGCAATTCGATACTATTTGGTTTCCATTGAGGTTAGTGTGCAGTTATTAAACTTATTCTCCCCTAACTATCTATTCTTCATAGACATCAAATAAGTTATTTAGAAGATTTATCATAGCAAACAGAGTTTGTTATCTGATTTAGACTCTGTGAATGCTTACTTCGCAATGGCATCTAATAGTATTAAGTTCATATGAATGGTTCTTGCTTAATGTTGAGTATTAGGGAAGAATTAGTATGGGATCTTAACCTTTGTTCCCTCCCCATTTTTTTATTTGAGGCAGTGAGGATCCTGTTAATTGGGTTTGACCCCATCCCTACAAGATTGTAGCATGCTGTGTTGGTCTGGGTTGAGATAGGAATCATGACCTGATCCAACCTGACTATGAACCTGGTTGTGAATTGTGATCTTATTTTGTTTCTTAAATCCATCTTTATAAAATCTGATGATTTTTGCTAGTTAGTCACTTGACATCTTCTGTGGTTTCTAATAACAAGAAATCCTTAAAGAATTAGAAGATCAATGGATGGAATAGGGACATAATTGAGAACCAATTTCTCAGGCAGCAGAAGGCTTGAGAACTATAGTTACTGGTCATAGCTGAATCAAATGACCAAGTCTTGTGAACAAAAACATCAATACGGACATGCATGCATCATACATGTGTTTATATACATGGAGCAAGTGTGTATATATGTGTGTGTGTGTACACTGTACACACTAAACCAGCATGGTTTCCTTAGTGTGCTTCACTGTTATTTTTTCATTTTCAAACTTTTTTTTTCTTTTAATTGAATCCTTCTATAGCTTAATTAGATGAAATCAGAATTGAAATTATGGTACCAAATTAAAAGATAGAGAAAAGGCATAGCCAATCTCAAATTAGTGACAATTTTCATTTTGGCCCCAAAGTTCATTTTGTTTATTTTTTAGTCCCTGGGTTAGAGAGAGGAGAGAGAAACTTACTGGGAAATGGCAGGAGAGTGGTTGATTTTGACGAATGAAATGGCCAAGCTTGGTGTCAAAGGATTCCATTTGATGAGATGAGTTTGATGGTGGTGGTTTTTGGCTTTCATATTGCCTGAAAAAGTAGCTTGTGGTCGGGAGAGAATTTTTTCAGTTTGATTGTGTTTTTGAATTGATTTAGGGTGTTTTGAGTTAAGAGATTGATTTATTGAGGTTTCTAGGGTGTTTTTGGGTGAAAAATGGATTTTTATGGCGTACCCCACTCTCCTGATTTTTCAGCCACCACGGTGGTGGTTGGATTCAAGTTGCGAATTTGGCAGGATTCCTCAGGTTGGCTTGAGTCAATCAAAGATGTCAACATCTTGATAAATCAAAATTTTGTTCTAAAAAAATAACCGTGTTCTGAAGCTATTACAGTGTTTATATTCATAGACTTTAGAAAAGTTCTAATCTAAGCAAAAACCAACTAGTACTAGGAAAAAGTAAAGAGAACTCCATAACCATTAAGGAAAAGACCACTAATTGCTATCTATTGCTAAAAGCTTAGGAACATAATTAAACTTACATTCACGCAAACCCCCTATTCTGTGAAATTGCAGAAATACCCTATAAAGGGACTATTCTTCATTAGATTGGCACATGATCTTGAATGTCTAATTGGATCATATCCTTCCTTCTTTTCTTCTATAACTGTACCACCTATGTATGCTGGCTTCTTTCTTATGATAATAATTAATGTTTTTGCATACTTGGTTGCAGCTTCGACCCAACTTTGCTGATGCTTGGTCAAATTTGGCTAGTGCTTACATGCGAAAGGGAAGACTTAATGAGGCATCACAGTGTTGTCGTCAGGCCTTGGCATTGAATCCTCATCTGGTATGTTTTTTTTTTCTAATGTGGTAGTATGATAATCTGGTTCACTTTCAATTAGATGGGCCAGAGGAAAAGAAAATTTATGACTTGCGCATTCTTTATTGCTCTATGCTAGCAACCATGCGCAGATGGCATTAGGATTTTTGTGAGAGTTCATTACTTGCTTATTTTCATCAATTGTCTTGTAGGTTGATGCTCATAGCAATCTTGGGAATTTAATGAAGGCACAAGGATTGGTGCAAGAAGTAAGTGTCAATGAATGAATACTGCTCTGCTATTTAGTTTCTTAGTCCTTATTGCTCTTAGTGATTAGCCCAGACATAATATTTTTTTGGGCTATTGTATTTGGGTTACTTAAGATTGTTGATACCCTCTTTGGTTGCCATGCCCATAGCTAGGATTAGGATACCAGTGGATCAGTTTGCTTCCTGATCGGTTCATTGGCAACTTGGTAATCCAGTTTGAGTGAATGAGCAAAAGCTCTATTGGATTCACCTGGCTCAACTTCTCCTCTTCACTAGTAGGAGGAAGTCATTGTTTCCATGTATATGTGTGTATTGTGCATCTCTCTCCTTTCCGGAAAAGTTACTGATCATTATAATTCCTGTGTGGAGCTGTGTCTTAATTCACAGTTCGATACAGATATCAAGTTGTTACCAACAGGACAGGGCTCAGATGATGGTTGATCTAGTTGTAACTTCCATGTGAAGACACGAAATTGTCAGAATCTAACATTTTGTGCAGGCATACAGTTGCTACCTTGAGGCTCTACGGATACAACCAACTTTTGCTATTGCGTGGTCAAATCTTGCTGGTCTCTTTATGGAGTCTGGTGATCTTAACAGAGCTCTTCAATATTATAAGGTACAGCTGATAGCTTCAATTTTTCTGCCTTTTTTTCCAGGTTGAGTTTCAATTGTGGTCCCCTTTGCTTTGACAATCTGCGTCAACTGCTGCCACTGTCTCAACTTTTCTTTATTGTGGGAATATTGAATCAAATACTGTGTATAGTCATCATGTCTAAACATTGCCAAAAGTTTTTCTTTTGATTGCTTTAGCAATTAGTTACAATCAATTCTTTCTGTTTGGAGTTTGATTTTGACTGCCTGCTGTGAGCTGTGAATGCCTCCCAGTACCAATTTGCATTTATTTCGTCACCATATATTATATTGAAGTTGCTGAATAGTCTCTGTTTGTAAATTTTCTTGGTCCTGTTTCTTCCTTAAGTGTTTAAATGCTTGCTGATTGCATTTTGTACTACAAAAATTGCAGGAAGCTGTAAAACTTAAACCTAAATTTCCTGATGCCTACCTAAATCTTGGAAATGTTTATAAGGTAAGCTGTCATGTCTTGTGCCCTTAAAGTTGAGAAATTGCCTCTGCCTGGTCTGACATTGGCATATGGAGGAAACTAAGGTGTTTTATTTGCCCTTTCCAGGCCTTGGGAATGCCACAAGAGGCTATAGTGTGCTATCAGCAAGCAGTTCAGGCACGACCAAACTATGCAATGGCTTTTGGTGAGTTTGTTTTGCCTTGCAGCCATAGTAGTTCTGGACTTTTGAAATTATTCTCAACACTAAATGCTCCTATTGAATCTTTGTATGGCTTAACTTGTATTATTGGCATGTCGTTTTTGGAGTGTACATCTGTATTGTCTTTCTGAAAGCTATCTTTTACTGAGTTTCCTTCTTATTATTAAATAATCATTACTACTATTCTTCTATGAAAATGTAAATAATGGTTGCTAGAAGAACCTGTTTATAGCAAATATTGTGCTTAGATCCAGACCTTCGCCTTCCCAACCCTAGCAAGTCTGTTTGTTGCTTCTTTCATCCTCATTCCTGGTTTTTCTGTTGGTTTATTTATTATTTATTTGATGACTATATCAAAAATTTTGCGTGTCTGTCAGAAGAAACTATTATTGATCTATTGGCTGTTTGCTTAATTTCCACCTACATTGGCAAATTGAGTGTTGGGAGTGACGGGATACTTCTCATCCACTTTCATGTTTTTCTGTTTTAATGGTTGCAGAACTTTTTTCCCCTCAAAATTATGTGACTGATTGGTTTGTAATACACTGCAGGGAATTTGGCTAGTACATATTATGAACGTGGCCAACTGGATTTGGCAATTCTTCATTATAAGCAAGCCATTGCTTGTGATCAGAGATTTTTAGAGGCTTACAATAACTTGGTTGGTCTCACTTTATGTTAACAGCCTTGCATTTTCTGTGTATTTTCAATTTTAAATCATCATGTTCATTTTATTTGATATTTACTAATCAGAATTTCGGATTTATTTTCCAACTGGAAGGGAAATGCATTGAAAGATGTTGGTCGAGTGGATGAAGCAATCCAATGCTATAATGTGGGTTGACATTTTGGTTTTTTTACCACTGCAGTTTGCTTGTTTTGTAATTTCTGACTTTTATTTCTTGTTGGCTTTAGCAATGCCTTTCACTACAACCAAACCACCCGCAAGCACTTACCAATCTTGGGAATATATATATGGAATGGTATATGAAATTGAATCTTTGATATTTTAATAAATGATTTTATGATGTCAAATAGATATAGGATATGAAGTAGCTGGGGTTTATATGATAGTTCTTTGTACATGCAGGAACATGTCTGCTGCTGCTGCTTCATGTTATAAGGCCACTCTGGCTGTCACAACAGGGCTGTCTGCTCCTTTCAGTAATCTTGCTGTAATCTATAAACAACAGGTAATGGCAGCTGGACTGCTTTCAGTGAGCATTTCTATGATCAATGTTCCATTTGCAATTGAACTGAAAGGACATCTGCACTATAGTTGTGCTTCTCTCTTAGTACTCTGTCTTGATGATAGTGGATTTTCATTGTTCCTTGGATGTTCCTACTACATTCCTTTTTTAACTTGGCAGGGAAATTACTCAGATGCTATATCATGCTATAATGAGGTTCTTCGAATTGAACCTTTGGCAGCTGATGGACTTGTAAATAGGGGCAACACTTACAAGGAGATTGGTAGAGTAAGTGAGGCAATTCAGGACTACATTAATGCTATCACTATCCGGCCAAACATGGCAGAAGCCCATGCAAATTTGGCTTCAGCTTATAAAGACAGGTGCTTTCTAGTTTCTAGTTTGAGAACCAATTTAATTGGAATAGCTCTTATTAGTGATGCTTGATGGGTGGAGAGAAAAGGTATCATTTGGTTGAGTGAGGCTTGGTTGCTTATCCTACATTTGATTTCTGCAATGGGAATGTCATCCTGTTTGATCTGATAGCTATTCATACGATCTCATAAAGTGGTGTCTTTAGCTTCTGATTCAGGAAGCTGCTAAGTTATGGTATATTTGGTTTGCTGCAATTATGGGTGCTGTTGAGATGCCCCCCCAAATGTTTCTTCAATTCCACTTGAGGGGAGAACTTATTTGTCTATAAATCAACTATTGGATTGGAATGCATCACATGTTGTAGTATTGAAAGTACTCATGTTGGCTATGACAACTAGCTGTCTGCTGATGAATTTGTTTCCATTGCATGCAGTGGACATGTGGAGGCTGCTATAAAGAGCTATAGGAAAGCACTGCTTCTGCGAACAGACTTTCCAGAAGCAACATGCAACCTACTACATACTTTGCAGGTATTGTTTAAGTGATGCTCACACTGCGCTGTTCTTGTAGTGGATTTGCATTTATTTGTTGTGTTAGGTTTATAGTGTAAAAGCTGACTTGTCAAACTGAGCTGCTCCTTTCCTTTTATCATTTCACTTGTCCTGATAAATGCTGCTTGTATTCGATATACATAAATGATGTGATTTATCTATTATGAAGTACATTCTCTCACAATTTCTGGTGTCAATTCTGATGAGGTGACCATCAAATATGCTGCCTCCTCTCTCTCGTGTATATGTACATTTTGTTCTCAATTTTTTCCATTTCAGCTTATTTCTGCTAATCAGTTGGATATTGAAGCATTCTGTATACTGTGTGAAACTTTCATTGTGTGTACTGATGCTTTCTTATTGCTCATTTTTCATTTTCTAGTGTGTGTGCTGCTGGGAGGATCGTGATAAAATGTTCAATGAAGTTGAAGGGATTATTAGGAGACAGATTTCGGTAAGAAATTATGATGTCTGTTATTTGTAAGCTTCATTTTGTTTATCACCTGGGTATTGTCACAGGAGTTACGAACTTTTCTAATTGCCTTGTTAATTTCAGATGGCAGTTCTTCCTAGTGTGCAGCCTTTTCATGCTATTGCATATCCTATCGATCCAGTGCTTGCACTTGAAATCAGGTGTTATTATTGTCTTGGACTGAGCTGTACTTGATATCTATGATCTAAGCTTTTGTTCATAATTTTATCCCTCCATATTACAGTCGTAAATATGCGGCTCATTGCTCCATAATTGCATCTCGTTTTGCCCTTCCTCCCTTCAAGCATCCTGCCCCTCTTCCTGTTAAGCATGAGCGTGGAAGCGGGAGACTTAGGATTGGATATGTGAGCAGTGACTTTGGGAACCACCCCTTGTCACACCTTATGGGATCTGTATTTGGCATGCACAACAGAGAAAATGTTGAGGCATGTAAATTTTGATTTGCCACTCTCTGGCCTTCCCTCTTTTTTCCCCCTGTTTTTTCCCACTACATTTGCATGTTAAGGCTAACAAGATGTGCAGGTGTTCTGCTATGCCTTGAGTCCAAATGATGGTACCGAGTGGAGGCAGCGGACCCAGTTTGAAGCTGAGCATTTTATAGATGTATCTGCCATGACATCTGATATGATTGCTAAACTAATTAACGAGGACAAGATACAAATCCTTATCAACCTTAATGGGTATACCAAGGTATGCGTAGTTCAAATTTTTCCTAAAACAATTCACCACCTGATGGGTCAATGGAGAAAGACAACAATTGGAAAATCTTTGATTATTTAGGATTTTTTGTGTTGGATAATTATTATAGATTTTTAGTATTTTTTCAGAATATTAGCATTAATAAATTAGTGTTAAAATAGGACTTTAGTTTCCTTATTGAATAGAACCATCAAATGGATTTTCCTAATTTTTTTGGTTTGCTGCCTATATTTATATGCACCTTACCTAGGCATTCTGTTAGTGTTACGACTTTACATCTAATAAATTGAGTTTTTTCTTAAAGAATTGGCAATCTTGATTTGTGCTCTGTCGGTGGTTCTACACCTCCACCTTTCTGAAGTTTTGTAGAATGGTAATCATCATTAGATTTAAAGTCTGTTATTTTTATAGGCTGTATGGCATAATGTCATATGCTTTTATTCATTATAGATGTATTCACATTAAATGGATACATCTATGAACATGCTTGGTTTTGGTAAATGACTTTGTGCCTGTAGTCTGCATGTACGGTTACTAATGGCTTTACCCATTCTAAATTTGCAAATCATTAACTGAATTCCATCTTTTAACTTGCTCTGTGTATATTTATCCAGGGGGCAAGAAATGAAATATTTGCAATGCAGCCTGCACCCATACAGGTTTCATACATGGGATTCCCTGGGACCACAGGAGCAACATACATTGATTATTTGGTCACTGATGAGGTTGGAAGGGAACGGCTTTTGCTTTTTGCTGGGTTCTTGTTTTGTCTTTGTTGTCTGGATTCTGATGCACCTGCTCTTTCCTTTCAGTTTGTTTCACCCACCCGTTTCTCACATATTTATTCTGAAAAGCTGGTTCACCTGCCACATTGCTACTTTGTGAATGATTATAAACAGGTTAGTCCCAGACTATTTATTATGCTTGCTTTGTTATCGAAAATGTATATTTAAAACCACTACTATTGCTTTCAGAAAAATTTGGATGTGTTGGATCCAACGTGCCAGCACAAGCGATCTGATTATGGCCTCCCTGAAGATAAATTTATATTTGCATGCTTCAATCAGCTGTACAAAATGGATCCTGAAATCTTTAATACTTGGTAATCCAACATTAAAGGACATCCCTTCCATTAGATTCATTTTTATTAATGTGAAAGATTGTAGCATATGGCTTCTTAAAATTCATGTTTATATTTAATGAATGTTGTAGGTGCAACATTCTTAAACGTGTACCCAACAGTGCACTTTGGCTCCTTAGGTTCCCTGCTGCAGGGGAAATGAGACTCCGTGCATGTAAGTGAAAATCTTTCTTACCTCTCATAAGGAACACAAGCTCACATAGGTTTTAGCTTGTGGCATTATGTTAACGATTGCTGGACTTTGTTCAGATGCTGTTGCCCAAGGGGTGCAGCCAGACCAAATTATTTTCACAGATGTTGCCATGAAACAAGAGCATATCAGACGAAGTGCTTTGGCAGATTTATTTCTTGACACGTAATTGTTCTTCATCTCACTTTCATTCATTCACTACTGAATGTTGTCAATTTGTTGCCTGGGGGCTTCTTGGATATTGATAGTTGGGTTTTTATTTTAGGCCATTATGCAATGCCCATACCACAGGGACAGATATTCTGTGGGCAGGTTTGCCAATGGTGACCATGCCCCTTGAGAAAATGGCTACTAGAGTTGCTGGATCACTGTGTCTTGCCACTGGACTTGGGGACGAGATGATTGTAAGCAGGTAGTGTATGCAGTATCTTGAATTGGCTTTGCATGTTCTTATACCATATACATGTTGCTTGTGAGTTTTATCTTCTTGCTGTTTTGCCCTTGTCTGCAGTATGAAAGAATATGAAGAGAGGGCCGTGTCTCTTGCATTAAACCGGCCAAAGCTTCAGTCTCTAACAAATAGACTGAAGGCAGCCCGTATGACTTGCCCTCTGTTTGACACAAGACGCTGGGTAATCTTAAACTGAAGCTTTCTTTTTTGCAATTACAATGTGTTTTGCATGTACGAGGGACAAAGGTTCAATCTCTTGTTTTTGCAAATGCAGGTTAGAAACCTGGATAGGGCATATTTCAAAATGTGGAGTATTCATTGCTCAGGCCAGCAACCCCACCACTTTAAGGTTGCTGAAAATGATTTTGATTTCCCATAAGATTCGTCGGACGGGATTGTAGATAAGAGCAAAGAAAAAGGAGTTACAGAATATTTAGGAAAAAATTGGTCAATTATTCAGATGAAATTGTGATGTGTTTCCCATATCCGTGGATGAATTCAGTTCCTCTCTCTTGCTCGCCCTCTCTCCTTTCAACGACTTTGGGCTAGAAATGAAATGATAAAATTCGTGCTTGTGATCCCATTCTGATTATTAGCTAATTATTATATAATTTTTATGATGCGAAAGGAAAAACATAAAGGCATTTTGAAGTTTGTGTAAACCGTTTGAAGTGCTTTGATAGGATACAATGTCCGTATTCAATCCGGCCGTTTATGGAGGAGGAAAAGGCTTAATGACGGTTATTAATTAACTAAAACACTAAAAGATTAGGGGTGTCCCTTGCAGCTGTGAATAGTGGAGTTGCTTCTGTTTCTGAATTTTTTGTTTTCGAAAAAGTTGGGGTGATTACTGTTTGCTACACTATTCATGTGAATAGTGCAATTTCTTTTTTCTTTTTTTTCTTGGTTCATGTATTTTTTTTAATCTTTGCACTGTTTATATGTACAATTCATCTTTCTTTTAGGTTTATTTTCTTTTTCTCAGGTTCATGCAAATTTTTTTCGTTGTTTGTTTCTCGGTTTGGGTGATTTTATTGTTCATTGAATTGTGCAATTTTGTTTTGTTTTTTTTTCTCAGTTAGTGCAATTATTTTGGTTTTTTTTTCCTCCGTTGGTTCATTTTTTTAAGTTCTTTTTTCCCCATGTTCATGTGAATAGAGGTTTCCTTTGAAGTTTTAATATTTTACATTTCAATCCTAAACTTCATTTCAGCCCTTGATTGAGGAGACATGACATCTCATATTTCAGTTTAATAATTCTACGCATTTGATGTAATTATAGCAGTTTGTATTTTAGTTTACTGATTTTGTTTCTTAAAATAGTTATATTGATCTTTAATAACTAGTTTTAAAGTATATATTTTTTTTATCGTTAATTTTTTTAAAAATATTTTATGTTATTTAAGATTTTTTTTTATCGTTAATTTTTTTTAAAAATATTTTATGTTATTTAAGATTTTATATGGTATATAAATAAAAGAACAATGATAAAACAAGATTAAATTATTTTTAGAAAGCAATAAATAATCTTAAATAATTTTATAATATCAAGTCCTTTTTCCTAGTCAAGATGATGCCCGATTTACAAAATTTAGTATAAGAATTAGAGTTGTGGCCATAGTTCCTAACATTAAAAAATAATTCTTGGCAACATTAGTGGTTTTAAGGAAATAAGAAAAATATGATACTTAATTATTGATTTGTTTGAGTTCAATAAATTCAATTAACTAAATAATAAGATAAAAAAGGCAACTATAGTAAAAAAACTGAGTAAAATAATTTTTTTTAGACAATCATTAAATGCAAAAAATAAATGATTGTAAATATTATATAAAAAAAAATATTTTATTAGCATTCTTAAAAGATCTTCATGATCTTGTTTGATAATAAAGAAAAATTAATATTACTTGTTTGATAATAAAGAAAAAATAATAATAATAATATGATAACTTTTTAGAAAGCAAAATGAAAAAAAAAATCAAAGTTTAATTCTCAACAAATTAAATGTTGAAAGATAAAATAAAAAAATAATTTTAAAAAAAAATAAAAAACACGACCTGACTACACTCGAGTTAGCCTACCAAATTCATAATCTAGTTACGAGACCGAGATAATATTTTAAAAAGCTAAATTGAATAAAATCACAAAGTTCAATTCTCAAACTAATCTAATATTGAAAAGCGAAATGAAAAAAAAATCAATTGAAAAAAAGTAACAAAAAAAAAGACCTAAGTTATATTAGGTTAACACGTCAAGCATGCAACATGAAATAACCTTATAAAAAAAAAGTGAAAACAATCACAAAGCTCAATTTTCAACCGATCTAATATTGAAATAGAAAATTATAAAAAAAATAATTTTAAAAAAGACCTAAAAAAGACTAAAGTAAACTCGGTCTAATCTTCCAAAAACATGACCGGGTTCATGAGTGTCAATATATTCTTCTTTTCTTATTTAGTTTCTTTCATAGTTGTATATCCCTTGATTATCTCTCTGAAATTTTCATTATTATTCTATATATTCTTACTATAATCCTTTCTATAATAGACTTAGGATTAAGGGATCTGATTATGTTTATTAGATCATAGAATTAAGGGATTTGATCATTCTTGATATGTGTGTGCGTGCGTGTGTATTGTAACTCTCTTAGTTAAAGACACTGAAAACATTTCAGAAATTCTCTTGTATTTTCTTGTCAATGAGGACATGATTATCTTATAGAAGGCAAACCCAATAAAATCATAAAGCTAAATTTTCAATCAACCAAATGTTGAGGGATTAAATTAAAAAAAAATCAATAAAAAAGAATTCAAAACAAAACAAATAGTAATAAAAAGAATGAGGATCAATTTTTTTTTATAAATAAAACAAAATGCTAAGGGATGAAATTGAAAAAAAACATTCAATTAAGAAAAGGATCCAAAACAAAATTAAAAGATATCAAAAGAACGAGGATGAAGTTTGATATAAAAACTAAATGAAACCAAATTTCAAGGGATGAAATTAAATACAAAATTAATTGAAAAAAGGATAAAAAAATAAAAATAAAAAGAATAATGATCAAAATTAAAAAAACATTGTAGAACACCTTTTATTTTTTGGTAGAACAACACGAATCCCAAGACTCGAGTCATGAGACTGGAATTACTTTATAAAAAGTAAATCCGGTAAAACCACAAAGCTAATTTTCTAATCAACCATAAGGGATGGAATTGAATAACAAAACTCAATTAAAAAAAGGATCCAAAAAATAAAATGAAAAGAAATAAAAAGAATGAGGAACAAATTTGATATAAAAACTAAATGAAAGTAAATGCTGAGGGATGAAATTAAAAAACAACATGAATTAAAAAATGGTTCTAAAGCAGAAAATAACAATTAAAAAAATAAAGATCGAATTTAAAATAAAAACAAAATGGCAAGACACCTTTTATTTTTGGCAGAGTAGCCCAAATCCAGAGGAGAGGAAAGAGAAACGAGGTAGGAGAAGGAAAAAAAGGAAGTAAAACGAGCTGCCACACACTTCTAAACGGTACACGCGTCGTGTCACCTCATCATGAAAAGCTTGTTGAGACGCATCTAACTTAGCCATGGATGGCGATGTTTGGCCACCAAAATCAACTGCATGCATCGTAGAGTGCTGCTACCAGGCTACCAGCTTCCACATGTTAGCGTGTGTACCACATGTGCCATCCAACTTGTCTTGCATGTTTACTCCAATCCTCATATTTGTTTCAATTTTAGGAAATTAGAGTCCAAGTTTTTGGATCTTAAAATAAAAAATTTCAACCTTTGTTTAACATGAAAATATGAAAAAAAAATAATACCATTCGGACCTTTAAAACCCGTTTCTAATCACAAAATATTTTTTAATTGGATTAAAAACTCAAAATTAAATTAAATAAAAAATTGTTGTTCCCTAACCTACTGTTTTGGACATTATTAGAGATAAAAACAACATATATTGAGTTCTCTTCTTAAAATTGTATCAACATATATCAAGATCATAGTTATTAGTGGTTGAAATTTGGTCACCCGAGAGTTTTCTCTCACCACTTTCTTTTCTAGTGATTTTTTTTAATAATAGTCAATAGATTACCTTTTTCATGTTCATCAAATTCAAGCACGAGTCCTTGTTTTATTAATTGAAAAATTTAGATATCATACTTGGTAGATGATTTTTCTAAATATCCGTGATCTGTAAATCAAATTTTGTAAATGAATATTTTGTATTTGAACAGTAAGTTAGCGGGAATTCAACAAAAAGATAAAAACTTTCCACTTTAACATGGAGGAATTTGTCAACTCAAAGCTTGCATCTCATTTCCATGCATCAAGTATTATTCATCAAGTTTCTTGTCTATATATTCATGAGCATGGTTGAAAGGCGTCGTAGGACTATACGAGAACCAGGAATGACCATGATGTTTCACACTAATGTCCCTCTATTTTTATGTGTAAAGGATACAAATGCTATCATCCTGTAAGCAAAAAAATTATGGCCTCACGACATGTTTTTGATGAATCCGTTTTTCCATACAAGACATCTCCCACATCAACTGCTACTCAACCTTCATCACACACATTGCTTGTTTTTTACACTTGGATTCCCTGCAGTGATTTCAATTCTGTTGCAGGCAACACTGTGACAGCGCCAGTGCCTCCATGTCTCAGTCCCCTGCCTAGGTTCACCATTCCTACACTAGCTCTACAAGCTTCTGATGCAACACTGTCACAGGAGTCGCGCCACAATCTACAACTTGAAGCCCTACCTTTAGTTCCACAGGTTGAGGGAGAGCAGTCAGTTGAAGAAGAAGCACACTGACAAGAAGAAGAAGCACACTCACAAGAAAACTTCGAGTTTTCTGGAAATTTGCCGCAAGGACACTTTGAATCTGTTGCAGCAACTGGAAATTTAAGGGAACACTCTGCTGCAGCAACTAGAAATTTAGGAGACCATCTTGAAGAACATTTTGAGTCTGCTGCAGCAACTGGAAACTCTTAGACAGAACCTGAATCAGCTGCAGAAGTTGGATAACATTCAAAAGGACAAGATTCTCACTCTATGGTTACTCTGTCTCAATCAGCTACACTTTCAAAAGTTGCATAAGCAGAACCTCAAGCTTCTCAAACAGAACCTGCATCCAGAGTTGGACAACCTTCTCAAGGTCAAGGTTCTCATCCTATGGCTACATGATCCCAATTTGGAATTGTAAACCACATCCAAAAATGCCCTGACCTCCATATCCACTCACAATGTACCTCTTGAGCCACAAAATGTCCAGTCAACTCTAGCTCATCCCGGATGGAAAGCTGCAATGGAACTTTTCTACAGTTAAATCATACATGGACTCTTATTTCCCGTACCCCATATGTACATATAATCGGTTCCAAATTAATAGGTGTTCAAGACAAAACTGAAACATGATGGATCTTTAAACAGACTAAAAGCTCGTGTTGTTGCAAAAGAATATCATCATATTGATGAGATTGATTATACTGAAACCTTTTCTTCAATTGTCAAACTAGAAACCATACAAATGATCATCACTACAACACTAGTTCCAGAATAACCTATTATTCTTCATATTATTCTTTAGCTGATATAAAAAATGCATTCCTGCATAGTAACATCACTGAAGACATATATAGGAAAGAACCACTAGGGGTGACTAATCCACAACATCCAACATATGTATGAAAACCTCATAGGACTCTGTATGGATTCAAGCAAGCTCTACATGCATGGTTTGATTGTTTTAGCATATTTTATCTTAAATATGAGTTTATTCGTAGCTTAGTTTATCTATATCTATTTGTTTTTCATTTTGAATATGGCTTCCTAATGTTTCTCTACTCTATATATTGATGATATATTATTCATGAGATTTGCAGAAGCTAAGATATATTTTTAAATATTTTTTTTTTAAATAACTACTACTATAATACTAAATGAATATTAAATTTAGTAATATTTTTAAATTTTTATTGAGTTATCTCATTACCACACTCAGAAATTTTGAAGGTCTCATATGGATTTGCTGATATTGACATTCATTATTTATTATTATTAATTTTTATTTTATAATATCAAACCAAGATTTTTGTTTTTTTGTTCCTAAATGCATTGACATCGCATCGTTTAAATGACATTTTTTTAACATTGCAGAAAATACAGGCAGTTCCGTAGCGAAGCATGACCATCTGTCTAACCTAGGCTATGTTTGTTTCCCGGAATTTATTTTTCAGGAAACCACTTTCCAAACTTTCCTGTGTTTGTTTGCGATTAGAAAAGTTGGTCAACGGAAAACACTTTCCAGTTAAAAGAAAATTTGGCTTGGTTTCCAGGAAAGTGTTTTCCTGGAAAATTTGGGTGGAAAACACTTTCCGGAAATTGTGAAAAATTTAAAAATTTCATATTATTTGATAATTATATCAAATTTGGTCCTCAAAGTTTTGATTGCTATATATATTTTGTTTTGAATATTTATTTTTCAATTTCATCTCTTAAAATTTAATTTTTATATTAACTTTGGTCCACATTTTTATAATTGTTATTTGTTTTTCCCTTATTATTTTTTTATTGAAATTTTTTATCTATCAAATTTGATCCTCATTCTTTTGATTGTTACTTATTTTATTTGAAATAATTTATAAAATATTTATTATTATTATTTTAATTTCTTCATCTTTCATCTTTTTTTTTAGATTTGATCTCTATTATTTTGATTATTATTTATTTTATTTGAGATAATTTATGAAATTATATTTTTTTCAATTTCATTCCTTTTAAACTTTTTAATTTGTAAGATTTATTCCTCATTATTTTAATAAACTTGAAAAAAATAAAACATTAATAAGTTATTTTCCAGCTCATTTTCCATGACATAACCAAATACTGGAAAATGTTTTCTAACTTATTTTTCATTACACTACCAAACATCGAAAAATAATTTATTTTTAAAAAAAAAACTACTTTCCAGCAAACAAACGGGCTCTCTCTCTCTCTCTCTCTATATATATATATATATATATATATATATATATAAAAGGATAAATAAAAAAGTGAAAAATAAATAAATTGCAAGAGGAATAATAATAAAAAAAGCCTTATGAAAATGTCAAAAAAACCAGCCTCTTCTATGTCCTGTATTAAATAAACACACAGAATTACTGAAATCATAAAATTAAAATTAAAAGGTCCAAATCTCTCCGAACTTCCCTTCCCATCTGGATCTTCCCTTCTGTGATTGATTCCACAATCATCCAAAATGAACGACGCAGATGTCTCCAAGCAGATCCAGCAGATGGTCAGATTCATCCGCCAAGAAGCGGAAGAAAAGGCCAACGAGATCCTAGTTTCTG
>Ga0325411_1002982_pt1 | contig 19093 bp, 13 predicted proteins | sample PopdelMetagenome_13_FD_206181 | JGI IMG/M metagenome (GOLD analysis project Ga0325411, IMG submission 206181) | Populus deltoides microbial communities from Bellville, Georgia, United States - Xylem-PdIQD-R4 | ecosystem: Host-associated > Plants > Phyllosphere > Stem > Wood/Secondary xylem...
TTTTATTTTTAAAAAAATATTATTTTATTTTTTAAAAGTTGTTTTTCATATTAATGTATTAAAATAATCTGAAAATATAAAAAAATTAATTTGAAGTAGAAAAAAATAAAAAAATCTAATTTTTTTGAAAAAGACTTTTAAAACGTAAAAATAGGATCTTCTAAATCCTTTTTTTTTTTTCCTGGCTTAAGTTTTACGAATCATAAAGATGCAAGAAGAATGAGAGACTTTTGTAATTTCATTTTGAAAAAGGAAGGTGGGAAAGGCAGCCAAAGAATTATGGATATACTCAAGTGAAGGCCAAAGGGCAGCAGGGCCCCAAACATTAATCATGACCGTTACCCAATAAAATCACCACCACACTCAACTTCCTGATGACGGTAGGTTGTACATACCCTAATTCTAGTCCTACCTCATGGGATCTCTCCCTTCTGTCCCCACAACTTCTTTTTTTTTTTTTTAAAAAAAAGATTTTAAAGCCATAAACAGCTTTATAGCCGTTGAGGCTGAAATCCACTCCATCTTTGTCAAAGAGAACAAAAAGGCGAAAATTTTGTCTCAATACCTGCCCTAATCTTGTCACCTAAACCTTCTTTACTCGGTTTCAAATCCTCTTCTGCTTTCTTCTCCACATCAAATCTTGAAGACCCAAGTCTAGAGGGGCTGAAAAGATGAAAGGAATAATGAAAGGGAAGTTGATGAAGAAGCTGTTGTCAATGAAGCCAACAGGGTACTTGAAGGAAACTAGAATTCTCCACGTGAATGCAGCAGATGGGTTCATTGAGACATTGATAACGAAGCCTAATCTCGAAGCTCAGGCTCAGGCTGAAACCCCAGAGTTGGTGGCACCCAAAGAAGTGGAAAAAGAAAAGGTTAAAGATTGTAGCTTTGTTGATGATCAAGAACCTGATGTTATTGATGTAAATGAGCTTATGAAAGATCTTGAAGAAGAGGAAGAGGGGGAGGGGGAGGAAATGGAGGTTGATGAAGACAAGGAAAATGTTAGGCCAGTAGTGAAGGCAAGAGTGGGTCTTTTTGGGGTTAAAGATAAGGTGGAGTCAAAAGGGTCTCAATTTAGGCAAATCCCTTTGTCAGAGATTGATATCTCATCTTTCCAGCGACCGGATTTGAATTCTGATGGCCTTTTTTACCCGAATTTATTGACTGCCTTTGAAAAAGCAGCGAAAGAGCACATGGGAGTGAGTGAAGAAGAGAGAAGAGAACGTATTGACGGGGGGGATCTTGAAAGAATAAGGGAAGCAGAAACACAGGCAAGAACTCAGCAAGAAAATCTTGAAAAGAGCCGAGAAGCAGAGAGGAATCTTGAAGACAAGGAAGAAGAGCCACCCTTAAAAGCTCGTCGAATCGAAGACGATGATGATACAGGTGACCCTATATTAGGCTTCCCAGAGAAGTGTCCACCAGGAGGCAGTGACTCAGTAATTCTCTACACAACAACACTTAGAGGGATAAGAAAAACTTTTGAGGATTGTAACAGCATTCGCTTTCTTTTAGAGAGTATTCAGGTACTTTTTTTTGAGAGAGATGTGTCAATGCACATGGAGTTTAAGGAGGAGTTATGGAGGATTTTGGATGGCAAGGTGAACCCTCCAAGGCTTTTCATCAAGGGGAGATATATAGGAGGATCTGAGGAGGTTTTGGGTTTGCATGAGCAAGGCTGGTTTAGAGTGCTCTTTGAAGGGATCCCAATTGACAGATTCATTGGCTCACCATGTGAAGGATGTGCTGGTGTTAGGTTTGTTCTCTGTTTCAATTGCAGTGGCAGCCACAAGGTTGTCGCCGAAAATGGGTTGTCAAATATATGCCAGGATTGTAATGAGAATGGTCTGATAACCTGTCCCCTTTGCTGTTGAAGATAATTGTATTGAATTTGTCCCTTGTGTATCACTTAAATATTTTTTTTCAATATCTTTCAAGGCTTGTTTGGAGGATTCTTTCCTATACTTCTTGTAATGCCCGTGGAAGAATATGGAATCTTTGGGTGTTTTAATGTACTAGTTTGTGAGTTGGAACCAGTTTTTCCATATTCACCCCTGTACAATAATAAGAGAATACGCATATTATACCTTTCTAAGAAGCTTGTAATCATTTTCTTGTCAGCATTCTTTGTGAAACATGGGTATCTTGATGAACTACTATAGTAGCAACTGAGCCATTTAGATGTCATAAGCATAAAATTTTTTGAGTTTATTTCTCACCCCATTTTCAAGCATCAAAACCAAGTTGTCAAGAAAAGCAGCTCCATGAGTTAACACTTTGATGATGTGCCAAGACTGTTCTTTAGATCATGATCATCAAGTGAAATGGATCTTTATGATTACATCCATTACATAACCTGGCAAAAAACTCTGCACTTTATATTGAGAAAGAGAAAAAGGTCAAACTAATATTCTTCCTGCCTAGCATACAAAGCATATATCAGATTGGTGCTCTTGGACATATATTAAACGCCTCCCAAGCTTTTTCAACGGGCCAGATAGGAAAGGCATGATGCACCGTATGCAAGCCAACTCTAGGTAATTAAGACTTCTCACATGCTCATGTCCTGCGCTCTCTCTTCAATTATCTGACAAAGACATGTAAGAGCTCACACAACACACATCAAATGCACCATCCAAAAGGCCAGCAGCAACAAAGGACAGTTTCCACGACCAGAAACATGTGGAATACGCACAAATTCCAGAATTCAGCATCTAACGCCAGCACACACCCTCCAAAATCTCCCAAGCACTACCAATTCGGTGCTCAGTTGTTTCACCGCCATTTTCTGTCCACATGCCTTTACCCGAACTGATGTCTCACTGCAACCAATCAAGTGATGCCACAAATTTTGACACCAACTGCAACATAACAACAGCCTTGGGACTGACTTGAAATTCACTTCCAAGATGAACCTTACACTGTTAACTTCTCAACTATTCCAAAGACTACTCTTTCATCGAGCTTTTAAGAGGAAGCATTATGAGCCTAGAGACGTATTTAATTAAATGGTGTTTAAAGTTGCATCAGTTCACAGTTGAAAGAAAGATATCCTATAACATAATCTAACAGATAAGAACACCAAGTAAACACAGGCAGGCAGGCAGGCAGGTAGCAAGAGAACTTGACAAGTCCTTTGCTTGTGCATCTGACACAATGTTATATAAATCCAAAAATCAGCACTTCCAGAAACTGGAAAAGCAATATGTCTTGTATTATAAATGTCGGCTGAAAATAAATATGAAGTAATGCTGGTAAAAGTAGCCCTGCCCTTGACCAAGCCAAAAGTTTTCATCTTAGCATTCATTGAAACAATGCGAAATTCTAATTCAGCAATGCAGCACTAGCTGGACTTTATTATTAAACTACAAAAACCTTCACCAAAAGGAAAAGAAGGTAAATGAAATGTGCACCTCAATAGTTCACAGTCTTGCGTTTATTCCATTCCAGTTTGATGGGTCTCTAAGAGATGAAGCAGAAGTTCCTTCACCCCCAGTGCCTTTTGATGGTGCACTTCCACTAGTTGATTGAGAACAAAGGTACGATACTGACTGCAGCCATGAAACTAATGTTGGCTTGCGTGTAACATCATCAGATTCAGCAACCTGTGCATATAACTCATTTAGAACCACATTCTGTCCTTCTTTTGGTAACTCAACAAGTAGCTGCGCCAACAACTTCATCAAGTCTGGCAGTACCTGAAACCAAGAAAACGATAACATCATCAATGCCCAAAGGTCAGAACATGGATGCACAGCGAAGCACACTACTTAATTTAACAAATGTTCTAAATTGATATCAGACACCAAGGAACATGAAAAGTGTAATGAAAAGACCACCACTTACTTGTATATCAACAAGGGAAATAAGCCGTAAAAGCAATTCTAAGATTTTCTTACAAGGCTCTGATTCCCCTTCCCAATTTTTCCACATATCAGGCTTTTGGGTGGCAATATCAGTGCAGAGCTTGCTTGCTTTTTCAACGAGACTGTTGATACAATAAAATGTGGCTGGACTTCCAGCAGGAAGATTTCGAACCAAGGCTGCAACTCCAGAAGCCATACCCTCAAAAGGAGTGATACCAGGAAATCCCTACATTCATACAAAAGGAAAAATCTAGAGCCTTGGTTTTCTTTAACAATGAAATCATGTTCATGTTTAACCAATTTGGTGTTTAACTGCTTAACATACTGCTAAAGATCTCTGCATGTAGTAGAAAACAAGTTGCTCCTTCAGTAATGATCTTTCATTCTCATTAGAGTCCTTCCCCGAGGATATGAATGCGGCAAACATAGAATGTGAAGCTCGAGCTACTTTTCCATTTGGATGTCCCATATATCTAATCGCAATTGTAATAAGGAACACACTACATAAGAAACGAGCTCCCTAATGAATCTAATTAGTTGTTAAATGTAGGATACAAGAACATTGTTGGAGCAACAACTCTGCTAAAAACAGATCCAGGCAAACGTTCAATGCAAGTCGGAATAACCCGCAGGTAAAACAAAATGCGGGCGGTCTGCACTTCATCCTTGAACCATATGTAGTCCACTTTCTGCTGGAATTCTACAAAGACATTATGAGAAAATTGCAAATCTTGTGAACAAGCAACAATGTTTTGAGTGAAATGAGTAGAACCATAATGAGACCTAATTTATCATGTTAAAAGATTGAAATGAAAATTCAAAGAACTCATACCTTGAGGATTTGTCAGATCAACATAAGTGGGCATAGACTCTACAAATGAGACACATGCAGTCTCATTCTCCTGTGCACTCACAACAACCCCTCGTATTGTATCCATATATTCTGACAAACGCATACGCCGGAAATACTCTAAACAGGAGAATGAAACTAGTATCAAGACAGATGTCTCCATCTGACTTTCAGTTGAGAATTTTGAATTCAGTTTCTGCTTTGTAACAGCCAATGCAAACACCACGACCATAAGGAAAGCAGACTCAGCAATTTTCTCTACATCTTCAAGCAACTCATCTGCTTTCCCATGTAGCAAGAAAGCCACCTTCCGATGCCCTGAGTAGAGTTCTTGGCAGAATCGCCATATCATATTTTCCACTATCATCTTGTTCTCGTCGTCTGCTGAAATGTATTGACTGCAGAAAACACTGCTAATTGCCCCTGCTTCCTTAAAAGTGACACTGCTTAGATGTTCTTTAATCTTGCCAGGCTCAAGTCCCCCTGAACTTCCATGTGTTGACTCAAGAATCCTTGCATGTAGACGCCGCAAAGGAAATATCTCAGTTAATAATGCTGAAGCAAGGGATAGAAGCAGAGGAGGCCGGGAAGACACTGAACCACTTCGAGCCAAAGCTAATGAAATGCACTGAAGCAATATACTGGTTGCATAATCATCACCTGAATTATCATAGTCTCTACTTTTAGAAATAAAATATTGTGCCACTGACTCAATCCTATTTTCTGCAGAAATCCTTAGGCTGGAAAGGATCTGCAATCCCTGTTGACTTGGTGCAGATCTATTCAATGCTCTCAGAACACCAGCAGCAGCCATGACAACAGCAAATGGAACATGGTCTTTCCTCGAAGTGTCTAAAGTCTCTTTAGAAAATATTTGCAATTTATCTTGTGAACGTGACTTGATGAAACTAGACATTACCCATTCAACCAAATGTAAAATCATGAGCCCATGAGAAACACTACCAGGCAGTCCATCTTCCCTTCCCCAGATCCCCAGCAATGCATTCAAAGTTCTAGCATAATAAACAATCACAGAAGAACATAGAGCATACCCAATACCTGCAAGAACATCTGGAATGAGCCCACCAAATGGACTAACCAGTCTGTACTCATCCTCCAATAACCTACAGAGCAACTCCAAGCAGACTGTTTTAGAGGATTCTGAAACAGAAGGCACAGAAGAAAAGGCACCCAGTAGCAGTACACCCTCTGAGAAAAACTCAGGGCTCTTCTTAGAACCCAATCCAGTAGCTAAAAGGTGAGACAGTGTCTCCACAGCCGAATCAATGAGTGCAGAAGAGGGTCTAAAGGACTTTCTGACCCAGATATAAAGAAGCCGGAGAAGGAGAGGATATGCCTCAAGAGGAATGACGAGGTTAGTGGAGGATAAAATTGAAACTAGAAGCTTTGCTTGGGGTTCAGCGACATGAAGGGATGTGCGAGCATCAAGAAGAATTTTCAAAGACTGAAAGTGATGGGGCTCAAATGATTGGTGTTGATGGCAGTCTCTAAGCTCAGCCCATGCTTGAATGATGGCACGGGCAGACGATGAAGAAGATTGCTCTGCAGAAGTGTTGCTGCTGCTACCACTACTGATCCTCAGCCATTCTTCAAGGAAAAGTGTATTAGCCTGTCTAGCCATCTTACTATTCCAAACTGCAAAAACCAGTTAAGTAACCCTTATTCAGATACACAAACCAAAGTCAACACCCTTTTGACATTGCCTATCTATGTATCTATGCAAAAACAATAGGGCGTTAAGTTAACCTATATCCATCAAAACCCTGTTTAAGACATGTGAAAATGGCCACAAAATGCACTAATTAGTATGTTTAGGACCTATTAGACCAACAAGCTCTAACATACAAGAACCCACCATCAAAACTTAATATCCAAGTGAAAAACTTCCAATGGAAGCTACCAATTCGCTTCCAACATCAAATTTGAATAGCAGAAAACCATGTAGGAGCACACATGTGTGAAAAAGAAGTGATCTTTAAACAACAGTCCAAAACCCATCAAAATATTTGCTTCTAAGTTTTTTTTTAAAAAAAACCGACAATGAAAATACATGAAAAAAGAAATGAACTTTAAACAAAATCAATTTCAGAATCAATCAAGATCATTGACTTCAAGTTAACTGAGACAATATATGGAGAATAAAAGCAAAACAAGGAAAACCTATGTTGGAAAAAGAAGAGAAAAATGTTACCTTGGCGGTTCTTAATTTGAGAAACGAGTGCTCAAAATTGTTGAAAGACAAAACCCATTAAGTATCTTCTGTCTGTCTTCAGAAAAAGAAACTGGAATTCAAGTTCAAGAGCATGAAGCTGTGTGGTTTTAATGGACTGGTTGTTGCCTTCAAAGTCAGGAATCCTTTTAATCCCAACTCCCAATGAAGGGAAAACGTCGCGTGTATAATTAGTGGTGGTAAACTTTACTTTAGTCCCTGTATACTTAACGGTATCTTAATTATATCCTTTTATTTTAAGTTATTTCAATGTTACTCCTATAGTAAACAAAAGGTTTCAATTCACGCTTTGACTAGTCAATAACTCGTAAAAAGTTTACATTTTTCTTATTTATCTCTCAATTTTCCCTCCTGTTAAGTCCTTTTAAATGTTGTAATACATCACAAAAAAATAAAAATAAATAAAAATTGGGCTAATGTTTTGTTAGAGGCAGCAGCATTTAGATTTTTAAGAGCTACGGGGGTAATATTAAAAACCTTTGAACGTAAGGGGTGGAACCTGGAAGTGTAACATTTGGTGTTAGGGGTAAAGGTGTAATTAGCCCTTAACCAAACCAGCAGGCTGCAGTTCCATTCCATTATGGCTCAAAGGCCTATAGAGAGATGGAGTAAGTGGCCCAGATAAAAGCCAGTCCACCCCTGATTAAGCCCGACTCTCCCATGGGATTAATTTAATTTAAAATTTTATTTTTAACAAAAGTTTTTTAAAAAAACTTATTATATAAAATTTAATTTCGCTTACACAGTTTAGCAGCAGTGCCTGGCCATAGTAGTATAGTGCCATAGTAGTAGTGCCATAGTAACCCTTCTCTTCTGTTTTTGTGCTCTCAAATGAGTAGTTATCGTCTCCAAAATATCCTCACCACTCTCCCTGCTCGCATTAATATCCCTTCCAAACCCCAACCCTGCTGCTCCTCATCTCCTTCATCCCTCTCAAACAACTCCAGGTTTTGTCTTCTTACAAGTATTATGAGAAGAAGTGTCCTCCTCGTTCAGCACTTGGATTCGTTGTACACTTCTTTTTTGCAGGGTTTTCTGTTGCGGTTATAGTTTCAGGAATCAAGTGAAGAAAATGGAGGAGGGTCATCATGATCTTTCAAAGGTTACAGTGGCTGGTGATCCTCAGTTACTCCAAAACAAAGTTAATGCAGTTTGTTTGGCTGGTCGTGCTAAACTTCAGGTCTTTCTTTTCTTTATCTTGTAATCTTTTTTCGGGTTCCTTTGTGTTAGTATCTTGATTTTTGAGTTTAATAAAGAACCCCTTTTTGGGTTTCTTGATTTTGTTTATTGGAATCAAGAGATTTTTTTGTCATGGTGATGTGATGATGATTTATGTTTTTCTCTAAATAATCGACAAAGACGGTCTTTTATTAATTTTTTGCTGTTAATGACCTTAAATAAGGTGATAGCAGATTTTGATGGAACATTAACCAAATATTTTGTGAATGGTCGTCGAGGGCAAAGTATGTAACTGTCTTAATTATGGTTCTTCAGTTTGTGTGAGTGAAAAACTGTAAGAAAGTTTGGTTTTTTGAGTTTCGTGTGATGGAAATGTGTAGGCAGTCACGGAATTTTGAGGCAGGGAAATGCAGACTATGATAATAAAGACAGGCATTGTACGAATATTATCAAATCTTGCAGGAGGATCTCTTACTTGTAATAAGAGGGTGGGGAGAGACTAGAGAGAGTGATGCAGAGAGATAATTTATGAAAAACTGCCCCCTCATTTATGGTGGCTACTGCAAATTTTGATGTAAATTTGTTTCTTGCAGGATGATGCACCCATGTGGGGGGTAGTCAAGCTTGTTTAGTCAAGCTTGTTTCCCAGATGTGCTCAACAGTCAACTGAAGGGGCTTGCTTTCTACATCAACAAATTCTTTAGCTCATCCCTGGCTTTGACCAAGTGGAGATGTGAACTAGACTTAACCCTAACTCGTGACATTCTTTCTTCTCAATGTGCCATTCAAAGTAAGTCATGGATTATCATTTCCCAGAGCAAGGATGCTGGCAAAAGATGCTCATTATTTTGCTAGAATGGTCAGGATTCAAGATAAAATATTTGTAGTTTCATTGGATCCGAAAGCAATTAGATCTTGTATGATGCTAAGAATCTACGTATTCAAGACCGATGGTTATTTATGCCATCCTTTATTCAAGTCCAGTTTATCTTCTCCTTTATCATGTTCATGGCAAGCATTCATTTCCTGCACTTCCATCTTGTTCCTCCAACTGCCAGTTTCATATCCCAAGTGAGCAATGCGGCCCCAACCCATTGAATGTGGGTAGTGAAAGATATTCTACTATTTATACTTAAGTTCCCCCAGGAAGTGACTAAACTTCGCTGTCAGTCTCAGGTTAAATTTTCTATACTTCAGGAATACCAAGGATCTACCAGATAAGTTAGAAATCATATCTTGAAGGTCATGGAGAATTTCTCTATTCCAGTCAGGACTAGCTTATAGGTTGGAAACCATCACCTACAGTCCAGTGTTAAAATATGCATACCCATCTCATTTTGAATGTTGTAGTTGCCTTAAAATCCAATGGAAAGCAAATAAATCGCAGATGCAAGTGAAAAGTCCCAAGCCCTAATTAACTTTGAAGGGAAATTTGAAGGCCAGAAGGCTCTGTTCCCATGTGATGATGGGAGTTCAATTGTTTTGTTCCCATTCACTGAAACTGAAATAAATGAACCAGTCAACAGCGTGCCTTTCAATGCCACAACACAGGAAGTAGAAAAGGTTTTAGATAAACAAAAACTTTACCAAGGAACAAAGTTATAAATCCGTTGTTATTTTCTATGCATTCATCAAAATTTGTCAAGAAATTTGACTGTCAATGGCACATCATTTCCAGTGAGAATTAAATACAAAATGAATCCTCAAAGTTCCCAGAGTGCACTATGTAAGCACCATCCTTTTCTTGTTTTGGAACATCAAAGAGATAGTAGTCTCTAAATCTCGCACTGTTAAAAAGCTATTGGTCTGATACAAGGGCAAAATGTCTGGCACCAATAAGTCATCGGGTTTTACTGCTGGTGGTGGTGATGCTAGCAAAGCTCCTTCCAGTGGTGCTACTAGCCCTGTTTCGGTCTTTGGCTCAATAAAAGATGTGACCATGAAAGCTCCTGGTCAAGATGTTCGCATATCTAGGGATGCTTTCGAGAAAAACCCTGCTGGGTATTTTCATGACCGGCACAAGAAGTAGAAGATGAAAGAATAAATAAAATGTTGCTTTAGTTGTATTTCCTTTGAATGCTAATGAAATTTAAAATGCTGCACTATCAGCAGTTATTTCTGGTGCCTAACCTCTCTCTTTAACTATTCTTTATGAGCATTTGAAGGCTAATTTCAGCAATCATTATGTTTACATTGCTTAGCTTAACTAACTATTCGTCAATGGGGAAAAAATAGAATTGAAGAAGGCCAGTGATAATTGATTCCATCCTTTTTTTAGCCAAGCCTGACTTCCTTTATCAATATTCTTATTTCTTACCAGGCACACATTATAAAAAAATAATATCAGTTTAAAGAATTACCAGTAAATTGTTTTTATTTGGCAATGAAAAGTGAGTGAATGAAAACCAGAAATAATGACAAGACAGGTAATTACATTTCATGCTGTAAGGGCAAACTGAAATTCTGCCAAGAACATGGTACAGAAGAATTGAAACAGTTCTCATGGCACACGTTTTCACGAATGAAAACTAGTCAAAGCTAGGTGGTATCAGAGTAACATACTAAAATGTAAGAAATCCTGACAAATTAGGTTTCATATAGTCAAAACTAGGTGTTTATAAGATGGATAGATTATGAAATTATAATTCCATTACAGAGACGAAGGCAAGACAAGGCAAGGAAGCACATTTAAAATATGATTTGAATTGCATCGCTTGATTACAGTTTATACGGATAAGAAAAAATCCAGAGAGTCAAAGCACATAGAATCAGGACTACCGGGATGAGGTGAACGGCATTTTCTCCCATGGACTTGTGATGCCAAGCAAGATCCTTCTTGGTCACATCAGATATGGGATCATGGGTTGGTAACTCTGAGTAAGCTGTGTTTTTCAGAGGGGATACATCGGCAGCTGGTGCCAGGCTGATCAAGAACTCATCAGAGGCCCGAGTTCCACTCGCTGACCTATGCATTCTTAGAGGGGGGGAGGGGGGGGGGGTACCGACTGTATTGAATACAAGAGAAGAAGGGTTATGCTTCAAGAGAAGAGTCCACGGATGTTATATAATGGGAAATGAGCAAGAATAAATGGTGAATCTCGCCGGGAAAGCCGAAAAAGCCACGATACAAGGAGCCACTTTTCTTGTGAAAGAGAAGTCAAAGAGCTAAGGTGTCAGCTTAAGTTTTGCTTCCACTGTAATTAAAGGCATCGTGTGCATGTGAACTAAAGGTTTAAAATAAGGAAAGCTTCATGTGACTTTATGCATGGAAATTTTACTATTATCTACAGTAAAAACAAATCACCAGAATGTGAAAATATGAATAGGTAGATACTTCCATTCTTCGTCCGAAAACTACAGATGGAATATACAAAGAGACTCAAAAACAAATCACTAAATGGCAGTATCAGCATAATTATTGCTTAAACAACATACATTGCAAGAGGGGATGGGGTTAGAATAATCACAGGTATAGAAAATTGTAGGAGCTCAACTCTATGGGAGGGAGGTATTCAATGCGATAACAGCTAATACAATGCTGGTGCATCAGCAAATTGTTACATCTCTTGATGAATTTTCATCTACAGGTTGTGTCAGCTGGGTGTAGTGGAACTCAATTTGAAGCCGATGATGAAGGGGTGTTGATGCCATCAAACCCTTCTTGATATCAGCCCGCAATTCCCTTATAGGGATTGCAGCCAAGAAGCTCTTAATATACTCCTTGCATGACTCCTTTCCTTTGCACACAATTTCTTCTTCCATCGGAGTCTTTTCGCATTCATTTGGACTTGATGGCGACCTCCTTTCAGCCCGAGTTTTTTCCTTGGTGCTGCTTGGTTGCACTTTGTTGCCCGCAGTTTTTTCATCTGATTCTTTAGTTTCCATTGGTACTTTCCGGATTATTGTATCTTTGTCAAATTTTAGGACATAGGCTTGATTACATCCCTCGTAAAGCCTCTCACCCAATGTGTCAATGATATAGTAGGCATCCTGCTCAACCTTGAGGACAAAGAAGTGGTCATTCCAACTTACAATGTAGATGAAAGGATCACAATTACTAGACAAGTCTAACCCATGATGATTAATCTCCTGCCAAATACTGTCAAAGGACATTGCACCATGAAGGAAGTCAAAATCCCCTTCTTCTAGGCCTTCTGGATGAAAGAATCCAATAAACGACTTTTCTGGGACTACTGAAAGAGGACGGATTTTAGCTTGGAGAATTGTCTCAAGATCAAAGTGCTTGTCGGGAAATCGTTGTCTATAGTCCTCTTTCTCACACAAGTTTCTCCACTCTAAAGATCCAACTCTGATCAAGCTGTCAAACTCAGACTTGATTGGCACTTCGTATTGGTTAGATTGCAACCAATTAGCAATGACAGCAACCAGGGCTGTACAGGCACTCTCTCCTGCAGCTCGCTCGCTCCTTTGATCAATTGAAGCAAAAAAGACTTGCGCTTGGAGCTTCAGGTGCCCATCACGGCTTATTACTTCTTTTGCCTCCCAGCTGCCAACAGCAAATTTGTCATCCCCAAATTCAGAGAATGATGATCTACTAGTAGTGGAGCCTTCTTCCAATTTATTCCACTGCCAGAACCAAAAATAGTTTTAGAGTGAAGTTTGAACTCGTATGACTATATTAAGAGGCACAAAGCCCAAGAAAGAAGATGATAAATAAAGAAGGGGGGGGGGGGTAGGGGAGAGCAAAAGGGTTGATACGTACCCCAGAACTGGACTCATCAGAGGAGCTAAGCTGCCTGCGATCAAAATCAATGTCATCACCGCCTTCTCCACAATCCTTTTTCAAGAGAGGCTCTCCTTTAGATTTAGGCTTTGCAGATATAAAACTTAGTTTCCGTTTCCTCCAAGCTAAGATTCCACGTATTGAACTCTGTCTCAAAGACTGTTCATGGTCTGATGCAGTTGAGGATTCAACATATAGAGATCCCATATCTTGTTTACGGTGGTTATAGTATATCCAACTCTCATCTTCAGAATTAGTTATGGCATTAGAGTAAAATGATCCTCCAGCCTTGTTTGCAGGCCCCAAAGTTTCATAATTGAATGGTAACTGAGCACTAGAATCCCCATTACTCTCCTCTGATTCCCCATCATTGTCGAGTGAATCTGTATCAAATGGATAGTTGTCCTCGGCATCTTCACTTCTGACACAACACCTATCATAATTGTTCTCTTCATGACAAGCCTTTTTTGTCACTTGGAAGCTTTTCACTTTTCTCAGACCTGCTTTAAGGACAGAAAGCTCATCTCTCCTTGGTGATAAAGTTTCTAGAGAAGAGGGTGAGGGCGGGGCAGTCTTTATCACTCTCTGTGGTGCCTGTAGAGGTTCTTGAATAGTTCTCAATTCCATCAACTTGAGAGACAACTGCATTATATTTGAACTAGTGTCAGAAATGAAACAGCCATTAGCATAGGATACAGTTAATAACAGATGTTCGTCATATTGAAAGGAATGGACTTACATGAAGCAAGGGAGTGCCCTCAACAGTGCTATTGTGAACTGTTAAAGGAACATCAATTTTGGTTTCTCTCTCCTTAGCTGTTGAAGCATATTCCGCGAGGTTTAATGTAGCAGTTCCAACTAAAATAACCTTATTCCTTGGCCCTTGTTTCAAGCCCTGACCATTAGAAACAAAACTGTCTTATTGTAAAATCAATACCGAGAGATTATTAAGATATCAGTCGCTAAAGGACCCGTAGCATAAACAGAACAAATTGAGAAAACACTCTAGGAATATGCCATTTAACATGATCAAGCATGATAATAACTTCCACTATGTGTGAAGCCAATCACTTCAAAATAATCACCACACATATAGGCCAAAAAAGAAGGCCTCAGAAGTCTTGGAATATAAAGCTACAGGTACTAAAAAAGCATACTGAATCCCTCAAGAATTTAGCATATTGACCACCGATTAATCTGCAGAAGCGTATTCTTATACATATTGCAAACTTTGATTTAACAAAAACAAAAAAAATACAATTAATGTGAATTTATTATATGATGACTGAAACCATAGTCAATAGAAGTTCAATAATACACCCACGAAAAGGGAAACCTCCGTTGATATCCTGTATTGTAATATCCAATTTCCTGGAACTGTGGAAAAGCACATAATATTCTTCATTAGCTCTAGGTTTTTCCCTTAATTATTCATCTTTGTTCAAAAGAATGGAAGTTAAAGAAGAAAGCCAAAAAATCATGAAAAGAACATATATCAGTATTGATCAATAATTCTGCGACAGACAGAGAGAGTAAGATGTCAAAAACGCGTATGCAAGGACACTCAATTATCCAAAGCCAAAGCCTAATGACAATAATCAATTTCGATATGATCAAAAATCTACCAACAGATAGTCATCGAATACCAAAGCAGGAGAAAAAAAGAAAAGAATAGGAAACTTACACTGAAAACTGCGAATGCAATCTCCCAAGGAAGAAAAACACCATCTTTATTTCCAGAAAGATTACAAACACTTTTAAACTCTTCATTCCATTCAAAAACCCCATCACCACAGAACCCACCTTCCTCAGTAAAATTCCTCTTTGCAGACCTCCTTAAAGCAATACCCTTTTGACCTTTCCATTTCATCTCAACCACCAACCTCTTCTTGCTCTCATCATTATTTTGTTCTACATCTTGCACCAAATTCAGGCCTTGCAGTTTGTGAATGATCACTTTGGCCTCAAATTTTCTTGATGACAGAGGTGGCCATGGTGGCCACCTCATCATCTTCACCACCATTTCTTTGACTTGAAGATGGAAACTTTTCCTTCCAAGAACAGAAAAGGGTTACTTTATCAAGGTCTAGACAGAAATGAGCCTGTGTAGTGATCAAGAGAGATAAAATTGAAGTAACTTCGTGATCTAAGAGATAAAGAGAGTTATATGAGATGGGTTTTAGAGATTGAGTTGAGATTGCAACAAATTCAAGTGGCTGAGAATTACAAGATATATTAGCTTTCTTTTCCTATTTTTTAGTGAAAAAGAAAGCCCGGGTATGATCTTGATTAGGATTTTCTTGTTAGATCATAAGATTTGGCATAGATTATATAAGAGTTCAAGGGGACATTTATCGATGATGACAAAGGAGTGAACTTTAACTTCAAAAATGGAGAAAAAGAAGAAGTGAGTGTGGTGAGAATTTGAAATTGGAAGATGGGATATGAAGGATCTTGAAATCTAAAAAGGAAGAGGAGATTTGGTGAAGGAGAAGGTGGAATATGGCTAATATATATACGAGGGATATGCCGTTGGTTGTTTGAACGATGTACAAGAACTCCAGTTAAGAGAGAGAGAGAGAGAGAGAGAGAGAGAGATTGGCCGGCAAATGAATGGAAGAAAAACATAAAATAAACCTCAGAACTAACGTCTCTTTTTCCACTTGTAAAAATGTGGTCTTTGCTCACGGGTCCTTGTTTATCTAGCTTCCATCAAACTAGTAAGTAAAAGTTTCTGTGATGTAATAATTCACTGGACTCGAACGTATTCTATTCAATAATTAGTGTTTGGTTATTGTTTTAATTTTATTTCTCTAATTTATATCTAAGTTGACTCGAACATTGCTCAAAAGGCAACCCCTGGTGCCAGATGCGTAAGCGTCTAGATTGTGGCCATAAGGAAAAGAGCCACTGCCTAGATGTCAAAAGAATGGCAGACATGACTTAGCCTATGCGTGTATAAGCCTAAAAAATCAGGCTTCTTTGATTCAAGTCGCCCACTCATTTGATTAAAACATGAATTTTTAATTATAAAGGGTTTAGTTGAGAGATTCTATTTGTTTTCTAGAGATCACCCGTTTGAGTTTTATAAATTTTAGAGTTACTGGAAGCTTATATGGTCGTTAATTTCAGGACTCGTAGGATTAGTCGAGGTATGCGCAAGCTGACCCGGACACCCACGTTAATTAAAAAAACATAAAATTCTTAACTCTGAGAGGTGTAGCTTAATTGGTCAGACCTTAGATTTGCTCTCTAGAGATCACCAGTTCGAGTCTTACAAACTTCAGGACCACTAGAAGCTTACATAATCGTTAACTTTAGGGCCTGTAAGATTAATCGAGGTACACGCAAGCTAATCCGGACACCAATATCAATAAAAAAAAAAAGCATCAAAATCCTTAGACATGATATAAACACCTAAAAAATCATGGCCGAGATTCGTGGTTAGAACAGTATAATAAAAGTATATAATAAATAAAAATTTATTGTGTTTAATTTTTTTCCAACCCGAACTGATTTAAGTCTCTAATAATTCGAGTTATTTATCAACCTGCTAGTTCAGTCAAAACTTTACAACGGTGATTGTATTTGGAAGCACTAATGGGTTGAGTTTGATTGTATGAACATTATTAGTGTGATTGTTTGAAGTAAAAAAGAAAGAAGATATCACGATATCCTCTTCTTGAAATGAAAAAAGGAAAAAAAACCGACTTTTTATCACTTTTGCAGTGTAAGAAAATAGAAGACATGTGATGGTGAGCACCACACAAACATGGCGGAAAACGTGTGGAAATATCTTATTGGGAAATACAACGACAAAATCAACAGCTTCCTGTCGTTCAATGAATGGAGGGAGAGAGGCTTGCTGAAGACCACTCGTGTAAATGGTGTCTAATCAATGGCAATGGCCTGATCTTCATCTCTAGCTAGCTCATTGCAACTCTGGCATGGCATGCCTTGTCTCGTCTGCAACATCCAGTTTCTCTCATCTTTTCCCAGTGTGTTTGCGTTCAAGTCTCTCCCTCATAGTGGCCTATGGCAGCGATGAATCCGGGTGTTGGTGCCTGCAAGAATCAAGATTTAGCAATTTTTTATTCTAGAATCTTCCTTGGGATTTGTTTAAACTAGAGCCCAGGATGTCAATCCTGTTTTCAAAGTTATTAAACTCGACTTTTCAGGAGGTGCTCAGGTCGTAAAAAACACTAATTAATTGAGATTGGGTGAGTTTACTAATTAACTACAGGGTTTTTAGTTAAATACCTTGTAGTTTTTGTCTTATTTTCATCGTAGCGACAGATTGCAATGAACAAGCTCGTGTGAGGTCTTCTAGGAAGATAATTTTGTGCCTGTTATATTTTATTTTTAATAATAAAAAAAAACCAGTGAGATGAGCAAGCACCAAATACAAAAACCAGAATCTCATGACCCAGTTTTGCAACATTCATGGTGGTATTGCCTTTCGGCACCTCCATAGTTGCAAAATTCTGCCATTGATTTGCCATATATTTTTTCTATACCTTTAAAATGAATAAAAATTATAAATTACAAATTATAAGAACCGTTAAATTTGCATGACAAGATGATAGCGACAATGGACCTTTGCCTCCATGGGGAAAAGAAGGGGGACAAAATCAAAGGTTTTTTTTATGACCCTTGCCAATGGAACTATGAATCAGTTCGTCTCTTCAGGAATATGGAAGACTCATTCTTCTACAATATGAAAAACTTATGATATTCAAGTTATAATTATTAAATACTTACAATACAAGAAAAAAAAAAAATATATATATATATATAAATCATATACAATATCACTTAAGGTGATAAAAATCCTCTCCTTGCCTTTTCTAATTCAAGTTTTAATTTTTTTTATTAACGTAGGTGTCCGGGCTAGATTGTGCGCATCTCGACTAATTCCATGGGTCCTGAAGTTAACGACCATTTAAGCCTCCAATGGCCCTGGGGTTTGTGGGACTTGAACCGGTGACTTCTAGGGAGCAAACCTAAAATTTGACCAGTTGACTTACATCCCTCATGGTTATTCTAATTCAAGTTTTTTTTTTTTATTGACGTGGATGTCCGGGTCAGCTTGCGCGCACCTCAACTAATCTCACGGGCCCTAATGTTAACGACCATGTAAGCTTCCAGTAGTCATCAAATTAGCAACTATAGAACTCGAACTCGAAATCACAAAAAAAATAAACTTTTTAATCTCAAATTTTTACCATTAGACCACTTACTAAATAGTTATTTTAATTCAAGTTTTGATTGCATGGTTGTCATTATTACATTTTGGAATTCAAAATTAAATACAACTCAGAAGTATTAAATGCTTATTAAAATTATTTTATGATTGGTGTTGGTGTCTATAACTCATATGATATGACATAATCGGTCCATATAGTCCCATCAAGTATAAGGTCAACTAAGCATATGAGGTTTCAAAAATTGACCAATTCACCATTATTGCTATCACCAACAAAAACTTTTTCGCTACAATTTCTGCTGTTTCCTTGAAAGCAATATATATGGGGGTGACATCATGATTATGGCAAGAAGATTTTGAAAAGGAATTTAATAGTGACCATCTTTTGTGGCCACGCATAACTTGAAACCCACCCTGGTAATGGGCCGGTTGGATATATGATACGGGCCATCGGGTCAAGGGCAGAGTCCAAGTCCGAGACCCAGACAGCACATTATTATTTTCTCCATGAGATGCCTTCCATAATCACTGTAATTGATTCCCCCCCCCCCCCCTAAATAAACGTGTTTTCCACTTCTTCTTTTTCTATCGTTAGAACATCATTTATCAGATACGAAGTTATTAAGCTAAATTTGTTTTGTGCATGCAAGAATTAAGTTTTTCGATGGTAAATAGGTCTTAAAATTACAATTACAAGTGTAGATTTTTTTTAATGGGATCCGTTTGCAAGCTCTGCTAATCTAATAGCTTGTGTAGATTTTTCATTTATCTATAAAAGAGTAATATTAACAAATATTCAATTGCTCGAGCCAAGAAGGCTTCTGCTTCTAAGTGGATTCAAGATAAACTGGATCATCTGAATCTTTTTCAGAGATGACTGTAAAGTTTGAAGGCAAGCTTTTATAGAGAAGATGACCAATCAAATCTTTGATTTGAATTACAGAGCTAAAGAATGCGGAGTTCATTTTTGTGGTCTTCGTTCTGCTTTGATCTTCAG
>Ga0325411_1002984_pt1 | contig 19085 bp, 10 predicted proteins | sample PopdelMetagenome_13_FD_206181 | JGI IMG/M metagenome (GOLD analysis project Ga0325411, IMG submission 206181) | Populus deltoides microbial communities from Bellville, Georgia, United States - Xylem-PdIQD-R4 | ecosystem: Host-associated > Plants > Phyllosphere > Stem > Wood/Secondary xylem...
TTTTTTTTTGTCTTAGCAACTTTCCGAAATCTTTTTCCTGAGAAGTTGCTGTTGAGAGCTTAACAGCCTTTCACAGTCCTCGAGACTTCCACTCACTGGCCGGAGTAAACTGCCTTGATTGTGTATGAAAGAATACTTACTAGTAATCATTAGATCTTAGAGTTTGGATACATATTCAGGGTATATCATATTTAAAATAAATTGTATTGGTTATTTATTTGATTACTAAATCATTATTAATATAAAAAATACATATTATATATAAGTTTATAATTTTTTATATTAAAATAAAGATTGATTTTTTGTGTGTTTTTTTTTAATTTAGGTAAAGTCTCAATTCCTTTAATAAACTTGTTATTAAATCCATGATGCAAGCAAGATATTAAAAACTATTTCTTTAATTTTTTTGGTATGCTAAATCATGCAATGTATTCTTTTTGTGGTTTTTTTCTTTTTCTATTAAAAATGAAAATATGATTATTATTGTTTTAGAGAAACTTGGCCATGTATGTGCAATTTAAAATAAAATTGTATTTTTGAAGAAAATATTTTTGTTATTTTTTGTTTTTTTATAAAGAAAATTGGTTTATTTAATACTAAAAAAACATATAATGTGTAGGTTATAATCCCCAAATATTAAATATGAAAGGGTAAAAAAAATATAGGAAACTCAAAAAATAATTGCAAAATGATCTTCTAAAAATTTAAAAATTTATTAAAATTAAACTAAGACCATGTTTGACAAATCACAATAATTTCTTTTAATCAAACTATCAAGATATCAACTCAAAACAAATTATTTATTCACCACTCACCAACTTAGTAATCCAACAACCACCAATCAAACATCAAGTCTTTTTAATTTTATGAATTATATTCTAATCCCATACTAAATCAAATAAATCAACATAAATCTAAGCATAATCCATAAATCAAGATTTAATATTCAATTAATAATTACAACCATAAAATTAAACTCATAATCCAACATAAATTATCAAACCATTTTTAAATAAAAACAACATCAATCTAAACTAATAATGTCCAAGCAATTCAAATACTATACATAACAATAAGTATTTTGTTTCGAATTTCACAATATTTTAATAATTTGTCAACAAACATTATTTGAGGTTATGAATCGACCTTTTGTTATCGGGTGAACCTTGGGTTGTGAAGCTGTAACCCAAGGCTCACTTGATAGGAATTCCTTAATTTCATAGTGCATATCTCTTATAGGAATACATCATCTTTATTTCGACGAGGATATTAGACTCTTTTAGTGGAGGTGATTTGTTAATGCCTAGACGCGAGGACGCGTTAGCGAATACACACTGTCTAGAATTTGATAGAGATGAACAATGGCAACCTTGCATAGGCAATAATGAATTCAACAGGAAGTGTGCAAAGATTCTTGCGAGTCATTGGGTTCTTGACTTGACAAGGACATGGGATTTGGATCATGAACCTTCTAAGTTGGCAACAAACATAGAAGAAATTGACAGTAGAGGTTGATAGTTAGACATGAAGGTTGTGAGTTAGTTATGGTAGTTATGAACATCTAAATCATGGGGGATAGGCTATTGAACATGGGGTATAACTAAGATTTCTCTACAATTCACTAAGATCACGGGAACATGGGGAGAAACTACCTAATACTTGCAGGAAAATAGACCACTAAGTTCATTGAGAATATGAGAGAGAAAGTGCCCTATCGTGTCTTGAAAAATAGGAATGATAGTTTTGCCTTGTAATTTACATATATTGTAAATAGGCTAGGAAGTCTTGGCTGTGTAACATGCAAGTTTTGTGCATAACACACAATGTGTATTGTGCATTTCCTTTGTTGACATAATAATAAAGGTTGAGAATTTTCTTGTATATGTTGTGCACTATTCTATCTTGTTGCTTGTGTTAATTTCACTTACTTACAACAAGTTAAAGTTTTGGAACCTTCTTGGGTGATAAAAACACATAGTTATACGTAAACATGAGCAAAAGAGTGAGAAAATACTTAGTCTAGTGGGACTAAATTGTCGCATATTAAGTCAAAAAATAATACAGGTTTTGATCTAGGTTCTAGAAATAAAAGAATTCAAATGGATCATCCTATTGAACTTAAAATAAGTTGGTGTGTTAGAAAGAAAAGAATTTATATGTGGATTATATATCTTCACAATCTATTATTTTCTTAGTTGAAGGCAATAGGACTAATGTGCTTAATAAGATACCAATCTTATTAATAATAGAAGATGACCTAAAACATATAAAGAGACAATGATGTCTCAAGATGTTGCTTTTTAAAAAGAGACAATTAACGATAAAATTGATTCATTATTATATAAAATACTTGGACTATTGTTGTTTTTCCTCCAGGTTCCAAGAAAATTCGATGTAAATGGGTTTAAAAAAATATATAATAGTGATGGATTAATTCATACTTTTAAAGTAAGGTTAGTAACCCAAGGCTTTAGACAAAATGAAAGAATAGACTATTTTGATACATTTGCTTCAGTGGCTCATATAACATTTATAAGAGTACTTTTGGTTTTGCCACACACGAACATTGCGGCGACCAATTAAAAATTAATTCTTGATATGGAAAAGGAACAGATATCTGACATCTTGTTCTTTTAGGGGAAAATTTCTTGTTTAAGGAGTCGCCACCTAGTATTATGATCACTAGGAACCCTAACTGGTTAACAGAGATTCTATGGTACGAGATTGGTTACGCAAAAGGAAAGATGCTATCACCCCTTAAGCGTTGTACCTGAGGCAAGCTGCATTGCTGGTTTTATTTAAAATTGCTAAGAATTTGTTCTTTTTTTCCTTTTTTATTCTTCCTTTCATGTTCCTAACTCTGATGTCAGTGAACAATTTCTATGAATATTTCTAACTCTGGCGTTGGTAAATATCGCACAAATCCAAAAAATACGATACTCCTGACTCTGACATCAATGAATAATTTCACAAAAAATAAATTTGAAGAAGAAATTTTCTATGTTATTTTTTTTTCTTGTTTATCATTTCTTATCATTTTCCCTTTTTAGATGGAAATTAAAAAAAAAAACATTGCACGACAAATTTGCATTTAACAGTAATAGTCTACAGATTGAGCACATAGTTAAAAAAATACAAATACAAAGAAAAAAAATAAAACAAAGCGCGAGGAGCCCACAATTAAATCAACGAAGGCCCTCATATATTTTTGAAATGTTCTATTATCGAAAAGGGGTTCGTTTGGCCAAATATCAAATTAGAATGTGTATAAAAATTATGGCTAAGGCATATGTCAAAACAACCTTTAACAAACATAATTTGGGTCGACTGGGCCTAAAGCCCATACCCGGCCCATTGTTTTTTCTTTTTTCTTTTTGGGGCTGGGTCTAGCCCACCAGTATGGGCTGGGCTGGACCCAGACGAACCAACCCGGTCACTAGCCCAAGCTAGTGACTCGGTTGGTCCAAAAAGCAAGCGAACGTGAGCTATTCACGCTCGCTTGCTACAACTCCTATATAATTAAAATGCAAAACGGGAAGAATGAAAGCTTACATGGATTGCAGAACCTTTAAATAAGAACCAAACGGTGCAGGGCAACGTTTTCTTCTTTTCTATTCTTTTCTGCTCTCTTTTGAATGATAACCAAGTTTGCTTGGTTTTCTTCTTTTCCACAGTACTTATGTAATTAGGCTATGTTTGTTTCCTGAAATTCACTTTTCGGGAAATTACTTTCCAAACTTTCCTGTGTTTGTTTGCCATTAGAAAAGTTTGTCAACGGAAAACACTTTCCAGTCAAAGAAAAATTTGGCTTGGTTTCCAGGAAGGTGTTTTCCTGGAAAATTTGAACGGAAAACACCTTTCGAAAGTTGTGAAAAATTTAGAAATGTTATATTATTTGTTAATTATATCAAATTTGGTCCTCAAACTTTTGATTGCTATATATATTTTGTTTTGAATATTTATTTTTTAATTTCATCTTTTAAAATTTAATTTTTATATTAACTTTGGTCCTCATTTTTAAAATTGTTATTTGTTTTTCCCTTATTATTTTTTTATTGAAATTTTTTATCTATCAAATTTGATCCTTGTTTTTTTGATTGTTACTTATTTTATTTGAAATAATTTATGAAATGTTAATTATTATTATTTTAATTTCTTCATCTTTTATTTTATTTTATTTTTTAGATTTGATATGTATTATTTTGAATATTATTTATTTTATTTGAGATAATTTATGAAATTATATATTTTTTTCAATTTCATTCCCATTCAATTTTTTAATTTGTAAGATTTGTTCCTCATTATTTTAATAAACTTGAAAAAAATAAAACATTAATAAGTTATTTTCCAGCTCATTTTTCATAACATAACCAAACACTGGAAAGTGTTTTCCAACTTATTTTCCATTATACTACCAAACATAGGAAAATAATTTATTTTTCCGGAATTTACTTTCCCGGAATGCACTTTCCAAAAGGAAACCACTTTCTAGCAAACAAACGGGGCCTAAATTTTCTTTGGCTTTTATTTGGCTCGCTTGGGTCTCTCCCTCCCTCTCCTTTCTCTCGATCACCCTTTTTACATACGCTGAGATCTTTATTTATAGTGCTAGAGTCCAATCGCTTGCGAGAAATAAAGTCTTAATCAAACTCGTTCTCTTTTTTGAAGTTTGAATTTGATTAAGAATCGAATTCAAAAGCAGACAATTATCATTATCTTGAAAATAAGGATTATCTTGAATATAAGGATAAAATGACAAAAGCACATTATAGTCTCCAATTTCTTTGCAAGCTGACAAATCACACTTTTCATCGAAATAAATCTCTGATCTTTAAACAAAAATGTTTTGTGGTCACTTTCATATTCTTTTCTATCAGTTTGTCTTGATCTCATTATCTAAACTACGAGTTTTGCAAGCTGTTTTTGGATAAAGGTTGTTTTTTAAAAAAACTGTTTTGTTTTTTGTTTAATTTTTGATGATTTTTTATTTTACTTTATAAATGTAGGTTTTGTTTTGTACAAAAACTAGTTATTTTGAAATAATATTTCTTATATGTTCACCATGCATATTTTTTTTTTCCTTTTGTTTTATTCACTATATTTCATATGTGTTTTTATTTCTATTATGTTTTATTGCTTTTAAAGAACAAATTTAGTAGACACAAATGGGTAAATATCTTATTTTGCGAGATCAAATATCTTGATCTACGTCCATTTCTTAATTTTTCTAGTTTCTCTTTTAGTTATTGTTAAAATTTGTTTTTATATATTTACAAAGATGATTATTAGATTTTTGGATAAACTTTTCAATTTAAACTTATAATTTTTAATATTAAGAAAATATCAAAATAATTTGTATACTCAAGTTTTTTTTAGAAAGAAAAATTACGACCTGCTACGGAGTGCTTATGAAATCAAATTCTTAGTTTCCCTCTAATTAATGTTTTTTTCACTCTTATTTTCTAGATCCTCTTGTGTATTTTTTTTTCATCTTTTGACATTTGATTTGTTAGAGATTCGACTTCATACGATCTTATTGCTCTACATTTTTTTTTAAAATATTGGTTTTGTAATTATCTTTAATTTCTTTTCTATAAGTTTATCCCGGTCTCATAATTTAGGTCACGGGTTTCGCATGCCATTTTTTTAATACAAGTTTTTTTTAGAGTTGTTTTGTTTGTGTTTGATTTTTCAAGATGTTATGTTAATTCATTTAGAATTTTTTTTTTGGGTTTTATACAAATGAAGTTTATTTTTAAAATAAAAAAAATATTTTTTTAAATAATATTATTGTTTTGGCCTTGCATAATATTTGTTTAGAGCATGAATTTATTTAGTAGGTTTCATTTGTGTTTAACTCTTAAGTTATAAGTTTTTTAGATGGAGGATTTATCTTTTATTGATTTTAATAAACAAGTTTAGTAAACACAATAAGATGAATGTCTCATTTTGTGTGGTTGAATATCTTAATTTACATTCATCTCTCAATTTTATCAATTTTTCTTTTGATTATTGTTAACAAATTTTTTTTCTTGTTTATTTACATAAATGATTATTTATTTATTTAATGATATACTTGTATAGACTTTTCACTTAGAAATGTATCAAAATAATATTTTTTTTATTTTTTAAAAATAATTTTCAATATCAGCAAATCAAAATGATCTGAAAATATAAAAAAAATTAACAAAAAAAATTTAAAATTTAATAAAATATAATTTACACCGCATTTCCAAACAAGCTCTTAATACAACAAGCAATCAAACCCAATCAACTCTTTAAAGAGCGCCATTACTAATTAAAAAAAAAAAAGAATAATATGAGTTTAGCCCACAATCATTCTTTTAAAAGAGAACAAGCACAACCTTCATGGATGTAGCTCAATTGGTTAAATTCTAAGTTTGCTCTCTCGAGGTGACTGAAAATTTATATGATCGTTAACTTCAGAACTTATGAGATTAGTTGAGGTAAAGACAAGCCGACCCGGACAATCACATTAATTAAAAAAAACAAAAAACAACAAGCACGTTAGGTTTGGATTTTCTTGCAATCACAGCTGCGCACTTCTCCAAATCGTCATCACAAACGTCATGCTTCAATCCATCCTCTATTATTTAAGCAAGCTTGTCCAATCCTTAGAATGCATGCTCTCACTCTTTCCTTGAACGTTGTTTCCTCCTAATTTCCACCTAGCTTGCGAGAAAAGTCCTCGACCTGGTCGAACTCTCCACTCCAGTCCTGTGCCACAGAACCAGTCACCATGATCAAGCAACCTCACTTCCTTCTGGTGACCTTACCTTTACAAGGCCACATAAATCCTTCCCTGCAATTCGCCAAGCGTCTAACGCTTATTGGTGCTCGTGTCACTCTTGCTACCGCTCTCTCTGCTCAACGCCGCATGTTGAAAACTCTGTTCCCTGATGGTTTGTCATTTGTTACCTTTTCGGATGGCTACGACGATGGGCTCAAGCCTGAAGATGACAGAGTGCATTACATGTCTGAGCTCAAACGTCGAGGCTCACAAACTCTCAATGAACTCATCTTAGATAGTGCAAAAGAAGGAAAGCCCATCACATGTTTGGTTTACACAGTACTTATACCTTGGGCAGCGGAGGTGGCACGTGCACAGCATCTCCCAGCAGCGTTTCTTTGAATTCAGCCTGCTACTGTCTTTGACATCTATTTCTACTACTTCAATGGTTATGGTGATATTTTCAGTAATTGCCAGGACACTTCTAATGTTATTGCATTACCAGGGCTCCCACAATTTGCTAGCCGTGACCTTCCCTCGTTTTTACTTCCTTCAAATACTAGTACTGCGGCACTCCACTTGCTTCAAGAGCAACTGGAGCAGCTCAGCCAAGAAACCAACCCAAAAGTGCTTGTCAACTCTTTCGATGCATTGGAGTTGGGGGCTATGAATGCCACTGAAAAGTTCAACTTGATTGGAATCGGGCCATTGATTCCATCTGCTTTCTTGGATGGAAAAGATCCATTGGATAAATCCTTCGGAGGGGATCTTTTCCAAGGCTCCGAGGATTACACTGAATGGTTGAACTCGAAGCCTAAATCATCAGTGGTTTATGTATCTTTTGGAAGCATTTTGGTGTTATCAAACCGACAAATGGAAGAGATCTCTCGGGGGTTGGTACAGAGCGGTCTTCCATTCCTGTGGGTTATAAGGGATGAACAGAATAAGAAGAAAGAGAAAGAAGAAGATGATCAATTGAGTGCCTGTAGAGAGGCAATATTGGAGAAACAAGGGATGGTGGTACCTTGGTGTTGTCAAGTGGAGGTCTTGTCTCATCCTTCGATTGGATGTTTTGTGACACATTGTGGGTGGAACTCAACTTTGGAGAGCTTAGTTTCGGGGGTTCCAGTTGTGGCATTTCCACACTGGACGGATCAAGGAACAAATGCCAAGCTGATTGAAGACGTGTGGAAGACAGGAGTGAGGGTGGTAGCTAATGAAGAAGGGATAGTTGAGGGTGATGAGATTAAGAGGAGCTTGGATTTGGTCATGGCAGATGGAAAGACGGGAGACTTCAGAAAGAACGCCAAGAAATGGAAAGATTTAGCCATGGATGCTGTCAAGGACGGTGGTTCCTCGGATAAGAATCTAAAGGCTTTTGTGGATGAGGTTGGCAAGGGCTGCTTCTAGCTTGCCAAAGCCCTTCAGATCCACGATATGCCATATTTGCTTGGTTGTTATGATGGATGGGTCCTTTCTAACTCTGCCCCGATTAAGTAAATGATTAGGTGACTAAACCTTGAGATACTGCGTGAATTAGTTAATTAAGAACAAATTAATGATGTAGTAGGCATGTCTTAAGTAAAAGTTCCCTCTTGAATGAAACAATTCAGTGAAAATTGTAAGCTCATTCTCCCTTCTAAAATAACTAGTTTTCTTTCTTACCACAACGTAAAAGGAAGAAAGAAAAAGTATCTGTCACTTCACAACAACATTCGTAAATGCTATAGATCAAAAGAATCATCCAATACAAAAGCCAACTTCCAAACCGATCTTTTTTTGTTTGATGTAAGTTGGCAAATCTGTAAGAAAATATACCAAAATTACAACAGGATGCAGAAGCAGCATCAATACATGTGAAATCATGAGCCTAAATACATCCATAAACAGAAAAAATAACAGCTTCTGCTCAATAAATTAACAGCTCATTATCTCATCGATAGCTCCAACTGAGGAGTTGATAATTCTCCACCTAGAGAAGTCTCAGATGTGCAGTATCATTCAAGCGTTTAATCTGCCAACCTGTTTTACATGAATGCTGTAACACTGTCACCGAAGAATCTTCTATGCAGATCTTACGCATCATTACTGGGCTGCACCCTAGGATGCCTGTGAGTAGACACTTAATAGGAATTGAATGCGTGAAAACACCCACACATGAAGATACTGGGGAGGATGAGTTCCTGATATTCAAATCATGGATCGTGTGTTGGTGGCTGGCTTCCCTAAGTGAGATCTCATCCTCACCCTCGTGATTGCCAGTAGTAGTCACAAATTGTAGCCTGCTCTTACCAGACTTTTTCCTTGCGAGGCCCTGTCGGTGCCTATAAAGCATATGCTGCATATCCCAATTAGAAGGTGGTGGTAGAGAAGGCCCATCTCTGTCATGAGAAAACCCATGGCTCTCATTTTGATGGCGCAACAAGAAATCTGATCCCAACTTTTCAGGCAGTCCCAGGACTGTCCTATTTAGGAACTGAACCATCCTAAATTCCACTTGCCTAATTGATTCTCCAGAGGGTGCACAAAAATCAGGCTGAAGATTTTCGAGCAGGCTCTGAACTTCAGGTGTATATATATCTGAAAGGGAGCAACCTTCCCAAAGCCCCATGCTCAAATCCATGAGTGCATCCGATGATTGTATTTGTTCCTCGGCAAAATTCATTTCCTGCAAGATTTTTATATCTGGACAATTCTCTCCACTGTATAGCACAAGATGTAGGAAAATATTCCTAGTAATATCAAAGCAGCTCCTATCTATCGCAAACAGACTATGAGGGGATATATAATCATTGATCACAAACAAACAAATACAGTTGATAACTAAAATCTATCAATTTCAGATTCCAATATCATAAATAGAAAGTTAGCAATTTGAGCACCGCAAGAAAAGATGCAAACGAAAAATTTCTAGTATTTTCAAAGCCGGTGTACCTGGAAATAATATTATAATAATGAGATAAATTTTCAAAATTGTAAGTGAACAAACACAATCAATGACCAAAACTTCTCATTTCTTATTCTCTCCTTTTCTTTTCTTTTTTTTTTAAACGAAAACTTATCATTTATATACCCAAATCTGATGCAGGAGCATTCCTGATATTCAAAAACTATCATGGAAAATGAAGATGAGATAAACGATGCTAAAAAAGGTTCGGGACAGCTGAAAATTCTCACAACAAGCTCAGATTTTAGGATTAACTTCAAGGTAAAACATTATTTGTTCTGCAGAAAACACGAGGCAATCTGGTCATGACTAGAAAGCTACGTGTGTCTGGCTTCCAACGCTTCAAACACTGTGCAAATTGGAGTTTCCTAGAGGGAGCAATGACAACTTTACACTCAAGTGTGCAGGCTTTCAGGAAATCCAAAATCTCTTCCTAGAATTAATTTTCACTCATTCTTCAATAAAATCAACGTCTAGAACTAGGGATAGAAATCACATCTGGCAGCCTTGCTAGAAAATCTGCCACCTTCAAGATTAATCACCTGCTAGCAGCTACCTAGTTTGAATTTCGTGTCTAGATGTATAAATGTAGGTTTCGTTATTTTCATAGTTTGGAGGTTTGTTCAATGTATAAATATGTTTTTTTTTTTTTCATTAATTTAAAGGGAGTTGAAGTTGAGTAAAAGCAAATAAAGCAAATTGAGCTTGTCAAGCTTTTAACTTGATTTTGTAAAACTCTTTGGAGGATTCCATTGAGTTGTGAGCTATCCCAAACTCTAATTTCTGAGGTGCAGGATTTCCCTATCCTTGGACTTCCTGAATATAACCCTTGTTAGAGTAGTATTTTCTATATCTCTAAAAGGGTGGAACATCATCCATCTTTAACCCCCCCCCCCCCAAAAAAAAAAGAAAAAAAAAGAACAAAAAGAAGCAGCATTGAATTGTTCAATTCATTCTAAGAGGTGTTTTCCTTTATCTTAGAGTGGTTGTTTCAATCCCCATCCTCCACAACTCCATTCCATCCTCCACACTAACCAGAATTTCATTAGCACATACCTTAGTATTTTTCCAATATCAAAATCATTAGAATTTTCATCACCTACCAAAAGCCCTAAATCTCAACCATTAAGTGCCTCTATTTCTCTATCATTGACAGATTCCCCTTGGAATCAGGTCCGCCTGAATCCCTCACTCGAAATACATGCAACACTAACCCTTCTTTTCTCAAGTGTATCACCATCCTTGATCCTCAAATTAAACACATTTCACTATAATCCTGAGAAATATTCCGCAAATTTTGAAGGAATTTGATTGACAAATGATCACATGCGAGAATAAGCAATCGATTAGAGGCGGCTTTCAATGACTATTAACTAGATGTCATGCAATTCTTTGTTAACATAATAAAATGTTACCAATACCATTTACCCTTTGTTTGTCGGTAAGCATAACGTACAGACATTGATATCCATTACCATGCATTAGCTCTTTGCAAGTCAGTTTTGGATAGCTTGAAATGTATGGATAAGTGCGGTAAATGCAGAGATAAAAGTCACAATTGCAAGCAAATATCATTAAAAGAGGCTTCCATCATCAACAGCAGATTGCCTGCTAAATTCACTTTTTTTTAATCCGAGAGAAAATAAAAATCTTATATATTTTACCTGACAAACGGAGACAGCCATTGATCTAGCACGATTCAGGGGCGACGAGTAAACGGAATGGAAGCTAACCCCTTGAGAGTTGAAGAAGACAGCAAGAGCCCTAGCTTGTCGCTGCCCATTGGGAGTCAGAGCAGACACGTGGCACCTCCCACCGACTAAATCAGGCCTCAAATTGAGCTCGCATTCTCCATGACTGATCAAAAACACCTCCAAAACGCCAACTTCATCGGAGGAGAAAATAGGCAATGGCGGGGGCGGGGGAGGGGGCGGTGCGAGGACATTGTAAGGGTCCCACACCTTGATAGAAGGGCCGAGCCTAGGGGTACCTAGAGACGAGAGCTGAGGAGAGAGAGGCGATGCTGATGCGTAACAGGGCAGCATCTCTGGCTCCTGTTGTAGAACCTTCTTGACTAAACTATTGTTGCTGTCAGTAATTTCTCTCGCGTTAGGCTGTTCCAGCTCTTCTTCTTCTTCTTCGTCGTCGTCTTTATCTTCTTCTTCGCTTTCTTCTCCGTCGTCTTGAGCTGCTTGGGCGGACTGGGTGGAGCCCATGATTATATATGTAAGATTCAATTCAATGGTGAGTTGGATTTGGAATTTGGAAATGCATCATTACAAGAACATGTTTTCAATGAATGAGTGCTATATAGAATTGTAATGGAGACAGAAACAGAGATAGATGACGATCCGTTTATGTTTATGCTTTGTGAGAAGAAATGAAAGGAAGGAAAGGAGGAAGCTGTAGCAATCAGACTCGGTGGGTTCGTGGTCGTCGTGCTAGATGACGATCTGGTGGGAATGTGTCCTGTCTTGTTTTTTCATTGGATTTCCAGGCCTGTGCATGGGCCCTAAATGATTCATTTTCTCATGCCTCCCACACGATCCATTCTCAGTGATACTTCACAACTTTATGCAGTTTAGGAATCCGTACGAGGCCTTACTTGGTTTGGGCTGTACAGTGATGTTGATTGTCCTTAATTTAGTAGTTTTTGCTGAAAATTAGGGCTGTAAAAAAAATCAACTCGTGTGTAATATTTGCACTGTAAGATCTGATTTAACTTATTAAATTTAGGTAATGTGAAAATTACATATGATAGTAGGTTAAAAAAACCTAAAAAAAAGATGTTACGAGTCTGATGACGGGTTATGATTTGCAAAACTCAGTCAATTCAAATCAATTCATATAACTCTTTAAGTCAGTGTAACCATGCAAAATCCTTGCAATAAATACTCTTTTCTTTTTTTTTCCTTTTTTTTTCTCTTCGGCCACTCAACCTCTCATTCCTTTTCCTTTCAATAGAGGCTTCAAACCACATGTATAGTTTTTTTTCTATGTCAATTGAACCTTCAAGGGTGTGTAAGGATTCTCAACAACAACAATAAAAAACCCCAAACTCCTTTCCTTCTATTTTTATTGTCTTTTCTTCTAATTTCAGGTAGGGTCTCTTTTTCTCTCTGTTTTAAAATGGGGTTTTTGTTAGTTTTAGATTGTATTAATAAATAATAGGGTTTTTTTATTGTTTTGATTTGTGGGTTTTACCAATTAAGGTTTGTTTAAGAATTATGTGAGATTCTTCTGTTTATTAATGGTAAAACCTAGTGGTCATGTGAGTTTTATAATTGGCTTGCATAATTGTTTAAAACATGATAGTTGACTTTTAAATTATTTCTTAGGGAATTTGGTTGTTGTTGCACCATTCAGTTAGCAAGTAAGGGAGATTCCAGTGGCTATAAGGTGGCTTCTATGGTGGCGTTCAAATCGTCTTGGTGAGCCTTTCATCCCTGTACGGCTCATATGGCCAACAAACCTCTGGTTTGACGTCAATGATATTTTTTTCTTCTTTATTTTCCCTCCCTTCCTTGATTTTTGCATCTAACCCTCTAAATTTTCAAAACATCAATTCATTTTTTTCCCTTCAGATCCGGTCTATGTTCTTTTTATTATTATTTATTTTATTTGAAGTAATTTATAACATTAGATTTTTTTTTTCAATTTCATTATCCTTCAATCTTTCTCATTTGTTATATTTGGTCCATATTATTTTAATTACTATTTGTTTAGTTTGAGATAATTTTTAAAATTGATTTTTTTTTATAATTTCATCATTTTTCAAAAACATTTCCTATTAAATTTAATACCTATTCTTTTGATTGCTATTTTTTTTTACATTGATATATTTTCTCAATTTCATCCTTCAACATTAGATTAATTGAGAATTAAACCTCTTGGTTGAGTTTGGGTCAAGAATTTCACAAATTACGAGTTTGATAAATTAACTAAAATTTAGGTTATTTGCTTTTTATAGGATTTTTCACTGATTTTAAAAATAATTTGAGTTATCTCAGGCCTTTTTATTTGTTATTCTTTGTTAGATTTAGTTTTTTAAGATAATTTTTGTTAAATTAAATTAAATTAATTGATTAAATATAAGCATAATATGCTCACTTCATAATATTTTGTTTGATTTCCTTTCCAAGTCATTACCCTTACAGAGCGTGTGATCTCTTTCGGTGTTATTGTGAAACCTTTCAAAGTGGCGTTAAAACCATCTTAGTGAGCTTCTTATGGTGATGAGGCAATGTTCATGGCAAAGTGATAATGAATATTCAACAAGCTTTTCTTTCTTCTCCTCCCAAGTATGATATTGATAGCTCATTTTGTATAATTAATTATTGCCATTTTTTTTGTTTTATTTACTATCAATGTCTTTTTTAATCATATTATTAAATTAACCAAGCTTATTTAAACTAATAAAGTCAATGATTTAGGTTTCAAATTTTTCTTATTTTTTTTTAAATACTGACATCACTTGAACATCTTTATCTTTTTTTTTTGCATTAAGAAAAAATTAACTTTGCCCATAGAGTAGCTTGAACCACCTATCTAATACTGGCTAACAAGAAACATAAAAATTCATCAAGGTGGATTCTAAAAAATAATATTATGACAAAAATTGTTCTGATATTTTGTAACATTCAACAAAAATTGTTTGAAACCGATTAATGACAATTTTGAATGAAATTTGATCACAAAAGTCATAAAATATTAAATCAAAGTCAACAAAATTACAAAAATTGCCACCAAATCTTTTAGTTCTGTTATTAATTAATATAGTTGACAAGGACAACCATTAAGTAAGAAATATAATGATAATCCATAAGAGTCACCAGTGAAAAATCTCGTAAAACCTTTTAGGAGAGAAGGATTGTTATGTCTTATCATGCTAACACTTTTCTTTTGTGTTTTAGGTGTTTTTGTATTATACTCTACTTTTAGAAAATAAAATGTGTAACTTTTTATCTATAGGGAAAGCTAAAAACTTTATAAATAAAAAAATATTAATTTGCTTTTTAAATAATATCACATGTGTTATTTTAGGCTACTTTTATAAATTTATTTAATCATGTCCTTACTTGATTGTTTATATGTCTAGAATTGCAATCCTCTATATTAATGACATTCTAGTTCTTAATTTCTAAAATTTATTTACAATCAAGTCACACTTAATTAATCATCTCATTTTAATTTCTAACCAATGATTATTATGTGTGTAATCCATTAGGTTCTCTAATAAGTTGACCAAAATATAAATTATAATTATAAATAAAATAAAGTTAAATAAATTAAACAATTTAATTTATTATCGATTCAACAATTGATTGACTTATATTTGAAGATCAAGTACAATGTCTAGCAATATATCATGATATGACATTGCTATGCATTCCTAACTTCTTCATTGACATCCTCATCATGAGTAAAAGGAATTGGATTTTCAAGAACATAAAACATTTTATCTTGCTTGAAAACAATTCTCACATTACAATACCAGTTCAAGAAGTTTAGTACAATCAACTTGTTAGCATCAAGTATGCTGTGTAGGGATATGTTATTACTCATTTTGATCTATAAACCTATTCATGTAAAGATACCGAGTATTATTTTCATTCATATACATTTAAAACAAAATTTAACTAAGATCTTTAATCATAACTTGGTCTTCCATTATTTTCTTGCAAATTAATAGCTCTCACTATTAATTCAGGACATCTTGTTTAGATCTTCTAATAGGTTGTGATCCCATTTATTTTATTTCACCTTAAGTAACTTTATAAATAAAAATAAATTAAATTAGATAGATAACATAGTTTATTAATCGCAACTATATGTGACTCATGTTTTGTCTAAACCAATTATATATGTTTTGCCAAACTACTACCTCTAATCTTAAATGATCATAAGTAACTTATTCAAATCATATAATTTAGTTAAGTAGGACCTAATTTTATAGCATTAAATATATTCGATTAATGGTAACCTTGAATAACATAACAAGTTATCAATGAATAGAACTCTAGTTTTATACATATAAAATCAAAAGGCAACCAATCATGTTCTTAATATTTACTCAATATATTAATGAGGGATTTATTATCGGTTTTTAATTAGGTCTCATTTCGTGAAATAATTGATATATCACGCATAATTAACAATTATACATTAATACACATCCCTAGCATGCCATTTTAATTGGATGATTATGAACATATTTAAGCTAATTTCATCGAGCCATCAAATAGAATTAGGTGGTCAAAACCTAGATAGATGCTGCAAATTTTTTTAAGTCTTTGTGAGCACCATGGTTTTCCTCTAACACCGTTCTTTCTTCATATTGAATTATAAAATAATTCTTTCTAAATTATATAATATTTACATAATTGAATAAAACACCTCGATTTACATTCAAGGGGAATGAGATGAGAAAATAATTTTGAAACATTAAAAGAAAAATAGAGAAAATGCAGGACATATATGTTCTATTTAATATTATAATCATTCAACCATAAAAACACAATCACATTGGTCTTTAATGTCTATAACCATCCATCATGCATAATAACACATTAATATGCATAAATTAATATATTGCATGTTTTAATTATAATTATTGGCTTTATATGCAATTTGAATTAATATTTTTAACATTTAGAAATATTAAATTCAAATCCAATTTGATAATTTCCCAAACTTAATAAATTTTATTTAATATAAGTTTTTCAATGAATTTTTTTTTCAAAATTTAATAAGAAAATTAATCATATTATAATTCTTATTAATATCCTAAACTATTTTAGGAACAATTAAGTAAAAATAGTTTGGCTTAAAAACTCTATTTACTTTAGAAAAAAAACCATTTTTCTAAATATTATTTAAATTAAACATTCAAATTAAATCTTAATCCTATTAGGATATTACAAAACTAAAAATAAAAATTGAATTAGAAATTTTTAATCCAATCCTAATGCTACTAGAAAAAATAATTCTGTAATTAATTTAATTTAGGCTTTTAATTTTAAAATGTAAAATCAACATTTTATACATGGAGGGGGCAAAATCATGATCCTACTCCAATTATACTCTAAATGTAATTAGACACAAGTTGTGGGGGTAAATTCATAAATTAAACCCAAAAACCCCTAAATAAGGCTTCGGGGCATGATCATAAATCATACCCCTTCTCTTCCTTTAGACGCTGCAGCCAACAATAGGCTCACCTCCCATCGCTGGCTGCCATCACTAGTAATAGTCTTGTTAGTGACAGCATGGTTGTTACCACTTGCCACCCACAACAACACCAAAATCATATTGTCCTGCTGTGGTGAGGTAGCAATGCTGACGTTGCCGTTGATGGTTTTCTCAGCACCAATACTTTTTTGAAAAACAATTGTGAGTATTTTAGCCAGATTTGGAAAATCCAGCCTGACCTAACTGAAATAGTAATTAAAATATTTTTTAAATCATGAGAAAAAAAATATTTTTCAGAAAAATCAATATGCACATAAAATTAATTCATAACTAACACCAATAACAATTAAAATATACAATTAACAACTTGAATTGTCTAATGGAGGCTCTGTTACCACTATTGAGTTTCTTGAAACATATACACGCTACGAAAATGGTAAATTTAAAACTTTTAGGAGTTTAAAAGATTTCATCAGATAGATTTAAAGTTGTTTAAAGTTTATGTGAAGATTACCTGAAGATTAGATGTTTTTTTTAACTTTGATTATTTGTTTCAAGGCTGAGTTATTGGAAATCACAAGTTGTTCAAGTTTTTTACTTTTAACAGTAGTCCACACAAACCAGTAGTGAGAAATCTTCTAAACCTTTTTTAACATAATATGCATCGATCTTGACAGCTCTAATTAATATCAAGTTTTGAACAAACATTATCTAGAAATAATACTTCGATGCAGTATGAATCTTATAATTATAATAACTTTTAAAATTTTATATTCAAAGTATTTTTATTTTATAAACTTTATCTTTATCATAAATTTATTAATTAAATATTAAAAATAAAAAAATATTAATAATGAATATATTTTTAATGAATAAAATTATGCTATGTGATCCTTTCATCTCCACGGAGGGGTATATCACAGTTACTGATTCAAATCAAATCCATCCACTGGCAAACCCACAACAAATCAAAAGTCTTCTAAAACTCAGGATCTTGTCAATCGTTCAGCACAGTAATCTGTAAAGCGACCTGTAAGATCATCGCCAATACGATTTTAAAAAAGTACATAATTAATGATTAAGACAATTAATTAACGACAACATGCTTGTAATTACCGTTAGCGTGAAGCTACTTTAATGAGCATCATCATCAACAAGGGATTTATAATTGAGAGACAGCAAACAGTCCAGCTCGTAGGATCGAGGAGTTGTCTGATGGTTGTCTCCACCATGTCAAGGAGATGACAACCTCGTTATTCCTCTAATGACCCAATTATTTGTAATTATGATCGTGGTTTAATACTTGTTTAATCCTCTGTGCTTCTTTCCATGGCTTTGTTTTGCGTTTTTTAGGTTAGGTGAGCTAGCCATTGATAAAGATTAAAGACAGCGTTAAACCCGTTGATGCACCGGGGGGCCCACCACTGATCCTGGTTTTCTTCTTGATTTCCTGGATCCTATTGCTTTTGGCCTCAGACTTTCTATATTTTATCCTGGTTTTTTAGAGTCTAAAGTGCTGTTTAGCTGCTGGTTTGAGAGCTCATTCGGTTGTGTTAGGGTAGTGGTTAGTTTACAATGTGTTTTTTATTTTAAAATATATTAAAATAATATTTTATTTTAGACTAAGATAATTTTTCAAATTTGTTATCTTGATCATTAAATTAAGAATATTGTACATGAAAAAATAATAAAACTTAATTTCTAATAAATTTAATAATAAATAATGAATTATCACTATTATTATTATAATTATTATTATTGTTGCTGTTGTGGTCGTCGTCGTTACTATCACCAATATTATTATTATTATTATTAATACTACTACTATTACTATTATTGCTACTAATAAAACTATTATTACTAATAAATAATATTATTATAATTATTGTTGTTGTTGTTAGTATTGTAATCACTACTACTATTATTACTGTTACCACTATTGCTATTGCTATTATTATTATTATCATTATTATTTTGACTATTTGTATTATTATCTAATAATAATTATTTTTATTTTTATTATTATCTTTTACATTGTTAAAATCTTTTTTTAGTAATAAAAATGGTTAAATATTCAACTTCTTGATTTTAAAATATAAAAAAAATAACAATTTTAATCTTTTACATTGTTAAAAAGTACGTACCTGTATATAAAATAAAATAAAATATTTTATTCATATTATTTTTATTTGAAAA
>Ga0325411_1002989_pt1 | contig 19053 bp, 14 predicted proteins | sample PopdelMetagenome_13_FD_206181 | JGI IMG/M metagenome (GOLD analysis project Ga0325411, IMG submission 206181) | Populus deltoides microbial communities from Bellville, Georgia, United States - Xylem-PdIQD-R4 | ecosystem: Host-associated > Plants > Phyllosphere > Stem > Wood/Secondary xylem...
CCCCACTGAATTTTGCACCGACACGAAAATCCAGCGAAGCTAAGACCACGCGGTGTTTCTAGCCCGCGTTCATGTATTCCGATCAAAATGTGCTCCTTGCAAGTCCTTAGCTGGATTGAGTAGGAACCTGCTGGAGGACTGCGTGGCAATGGCCTTTGCTTGTTTGGTATTCTCTCTCTCTCCTTCTCTGTTTTTTTTTTCCCTTTCCTTTTGACTGGGCCTTGATGGGCTTTAAAGGAAAATACCTGATCCATTACTGGCAAAATCTACCGGGCTGGGCCCACCTAACTCTTACTACTACATACTGCATGGAGAGATTACAGGTATTTTCAGTTACTGTAGCGGGAGTCATTTTTAGTTTATTTTGGAATTTTTTTTATAGAGATTTTAGAAGTCCCAGATATAGAGTTCCACGAAGGAAGAGATGATGGCCATGAACGGGGGATGCACACTTAAATAAAGGAATCTTCTGCAATTAATTATAATCAATAATTATTTTAGGGAATTTGTTATACCAACCAATAAGGTAATATAATTTGTTGCATTCATGCGTATACCAATATTTTAAAATAAAAAAAAAAGAAAGAAGAGAAGGAGAGAGAAAAAGAGAGAGGCTATTATGTATAAGCGTGCTCAAGACTCATTGATACTCAAATTAGAAGTCTCAAACAATTAAGAGTTTTATTATATTATAATAATAATTATAATGTCTTGAAGACACTATAATTATAATTCCTTGAAGTTATATACTTTTATTTATTATATTATAATAATAATTATAATGTCTTGAAGTAAGTGCCCGTTTGGGCAAACTTCTCCTTGTACCTTTCTCGGAGATTTCTTGCCCGTTTAAACAAGCCAAGATCCAAAAAAAAAAAAAATATATATATATATATATTTTTTATTCATTAGGAGATTTTTTGGAGGGACCTAGGGAGGGAGATGGCCCTTCAGCAGCTCAAAATTATCACTCCATCCTTTCCTGAACTGGAGCCGGGCTGTCCCTTGACTAATTTGTTTACACATCCCTTCTTGACGAGGGCCATCATTCTGCAGATGAACGACGAAGAAAAAAACGTATTATTGTCCTTTTCATCGAGTTAAAAGTTGAAACTTGAAACAATACTTTCACCGGTCATGAAATTATGATGAAAATTGAGTAGAAGAAAGAAAAAGTGCTCATAAAGTACCTTGGAAGTATGTATCATTCTTGTTTTAAGGTGTTTTTTATACTGAAATATATTAAAATAACATATATTTTTTATTTTTTAAAGTTCTTTTTAAAATTAGTGTATCAAAACAATTCAAAACATACCAAAAATTTAATTTTTAACAAAAAAATTTTAAATTTTTTAAAAATATAATTTGCACCGTGTTCTTAAATGTTACTAGATAAAACAAATGGATATATATAGATATATCAAATCTAACCTTTTCGACCTTGCCCCTCATCATTAAAAAAAAAAGTTGGGTATGTTTAAAATTATGATGATAATTATAGTTTAAAGTGTTTTTTTAAAAATATATTTAAATATTATTTTTTTATTTTTTTAAAATTATTTTTAATATCAATTTAAAATTAATTTTTTAAAGTATTATGTTCAGATGTTGCTGGGCACGGACAAAAATATTGTTTTGTCTTCCATCATAAGCATAGGTGGATTCATATGCAAAACTAATTAAGAGCAATCCTCTCAATTAAACATACGCTTCAATGGAGGTTTATTAATGTGCATTAATTAACTATAGCCTCACAAAAATATATTTTCTTTTTGAATGCATCAAGTTTGGACATGGATGTCTTGCTTTCAATCCAATTACGAATGAATTTAGTTTTTAAGTCATGAATTAAAGCCGATAAGATTTTTATTTTTATTTTTAATCATAAACTGCAATTGGCATTCTGTGTTAATTGAGTTCGAAAAAATAAAATAAAAATTATAAGCACAATTCCAGGCACTTCAACTAAGGTGTCAGAGCTGTAAGGGTTTGCTTGGTGGGGTTTGTAGATTTGGTCATGGAAATCAATTGGTGGTAGAGTTTGATTCGAGGGAAACCGAGAGAAAATGTGGCAATTTCTGAACTAACTAACAAGCCCTTCTTAATTTTCTTATTCCAGCACAGGATCATGACTTAACCATGGCGAAAATTAGCTCCATTGCACACACAGCCGCAATGCAAAGTGCAAATGGATAATATTTAAGCAGGAAAGAAGAAGAAAATGCAGTTAATTTTGTCTTCACATAATGATAAAAAGAGAAGGGGCAATCCACCTTTCGAGCACATGGGCAATGGAACAAGAAAACAGAAAGCCGTTCAAGGCTCTATCAGATATTATATCTCTGGACACTATCAGCAGCAAGAACGCAGAAGAGAGTACAAAAGAAGAACATCATTTCACACCATACCTATAATCAATCATGTCTCATCTCCTTGAACATTGTGCCTATACGCCGCCATACATTTATTCATACACGAATATCTGTACTCGTATGTGCTCTCCTCTTCTAGTGCAATAATCAGGTCCACAAGCCAACACCTTCACGATTGATGAGAGGGTGTTTGAAATTGCGGTTGAAAGAGTCATAGTGACATTCTGGGTTTTTGCGTTTTTCGTACTGTGTGCTTTTCCCAATGATTGAGGCTCCAAATTGTTGTCGCCTTCGGACTCTCTCTATCTCTCTCAGTAGTAAGCAAGTAACATCTCTCTCCATCTCTCAAACCTAACACTACCCTTCTCGACTTACCATTTTAGACAAAACAATAAGAAGAGGAGTAAAAGACAGCCAAAGGAATGGAGGTGTATAGACTCTTGTTGTTGGATAATTGGGTACATGTGCACTACTTGGTGGCTTCTCTTAGTCTTGTTTCACTGTTTGCCAGTCACATTGCCTGGCTTTCAGGTCCCTGAATCACCCGGCACAAGACTTAAACGTGAAGGCTTGACAGCCCTCCCATCCAGTTGTTTTGGTGCCTGGCATCGTCACTGGAGGGCTCTAGCTGTGGGAGGGCAAGCCTTGAGCAGAAGGTCTTTTTCGAAAGCGACTCTGGGGTGGCAGCTTCACTGAGGTATTCAAAAGGTTCGTATTGTAATTGAGAATCACATTTTGTTTCATTTCTATGTCTTAATTTTGATTAAATTTGTGAGTTTATCATGTAATTTGTGTTGGTTTAAACACCTATTTCTCAACGCATAAACAAATTTGGTTCCATTTATTAAACCCTCCTCAGCATTGTTGAAATACATTTTCCTGGGTCAATTTATGTTTCAACTGGATTGAAATTGTGAACTTAAGTGGAACGGTATCAAAAGTTTTAGACCACTGTGTTGGTTGAATCATCTGTTTTATGACAGGGAGATTACCTTGACATAGTTGAATTACATTATATTTTTTGCTCCATTTAATCATAGAGTTAAATTATCGTTGTTGAGAGTTTTGGACCACTGTGTTTAGTTGGAGCTGTCTTTGTTTTATGAGATTGTTCTTGCTAGTTTGAAGCACTCATTTGCTCCTCTAATTCGGTGACTAGATTACTTAATTAATATGTGATCTTTGTTGGAATTTTTAGGCCACTGTGTTTGTTGGAGCATCTGTCTTTGCACAATGAGACTGGCCCCACCGGGCATTCGAATACGTGCAGTGCCAGGGCTGGTTGCAGCTGACTATTTTGCTCCAGGGTACTTTGTTTGGGCTGTTCTCATTGAGAATTTGGCAAAAATTGGTTATGAAGGGAAGAATATGCACATGGCAGCTTATGATTGGAGACTTTCTTTCCAAAATATATACAGAGGTATGGTGGTTCTTCCCCTGCCTTTTGTTATTCACTCCTAGCAGGAGTTCATCAGTCTAACACACACTGCCAGATTTGTCAAGTAATTCCGTTGACGCAGCAGTATTAACCATGGATTTAAAATCTTGAAAGTATTGAGCTATGTAATTCAGATGAAGTTCTTGCTTTCAAATTAACTCCGAACTTGAGCAATGCGGAAAAATGGTTCAAAGAAGCTTTAAATTTTCTCCTTTGTGAATTTTTTTTAGGAGTAAATTGTCATAATTCTTATGTTAGAATCCTCGAAAAAACTTGTTTGCTAAAGAGCCTAACATGAACTTTTGTTTTGCATGCATGCTTATGTGTCATGTGACTTCCCTTGTTTCTGATGTGTCTGGTTGTTCCAAAATCCTTTTGATGTATCAATCTTCCCTCTCTAGTCATGTTCTCATTCCTGATCAGTGTTTTTGTTTGAGATAAATTTGAATTGAGTCAAATAGATTGAGGATGAGCATATTCGGGACCAGACACTTAGTAGATTGAGGAGTCAAATAGAGCTCATGTATGTAACAAATGGCTATAAGAAAGTGGTAGTGGTGCCCCATTCCATGGGGATTATATATTTCCTTCACTTCCTTAAATGGGTTGAAGCACCTCCTCTGATGGGAGGCGGTGGTGGTCCAGGTTGGTGTGCAAAGCACATAAAGGCAATCATGAATATCGGCCCAGTATTTCTTGGTGTTCCGAAGACAATCAGTAATCTGTTCTCTGCTGAAACCAAAGACGTGGCATCTATCAGGTTAGTATTTGCAATCTGCCTCATCATTAGTTGGCTTTTAGATACAATTTGTCCAGTAGACAATGCACTTGATGATTCATTTCGGAGGCGGTTACGTTACTACAATTTGTTCAACAGGCAACGAACCTGATGATCCATTTTGGAGTCAGTTCTGTAGTTTTTCTTTTTCAAAAATTAAAATAAAACAAAAATTTAAGGAAATAACTACAAATAAAGTTCCAATATTGTAGATTTTTAAGACCAAAAATGTATTTATTTGGAATGCTTTTATGTGGACATCGCAGAGCTATGGATCCTGGCGTTTTGAATTCTGAGATTCTTGGACTTCAGACCTTGGTGCATGTCATGCGGGTGACTCGAACATGGGATTCAATGGCGTCATTGTTACCTAAAGGAGGAGAGACCATCTGGGGTAATTTGGATTGGTCTCCTGAAGAAGGGCATGCTTGTGATTTTTCAAAGAAAAGATACTCGCAAGCTTCTATAGGAGACAAGGATACGAATGGCAGCGATGTGAAGATAGGTTTTCGTGTGAACAGATAAGTATGGAAGGATCATTTCTTTTGGAAAGGAAACGTTGCAATTATCATCCTCACAGCTTCCCTCTGTTGACACAAAGGTATTTTCTTAACTAATCCTGCTACTTATAACCGTGAGAGTTTGCTAGGTTACGAGAGAAATGACTCTGAAATCCTTTTATCTGATCGCACCGTGTCAGTCATCCTTGATACAATATTACTAAGTTTCACTGGAGGTATGAAGCCCTGTGGCCAGGTTCCCTACCACAAACATGATCTTCCTTCCGCTTAGAAAGCATTGATGATCACTTAGTGGGATGTTAGCATTTAGCTGCATGTGCACTTGACACAAAACATAATCTTCATATGCTAAACAGAGAGAACCTTCACTTCCAGTCAAAATGCTGGACTTTGAAGAAAAAAAGGCCGCGTTTCATGAATAGGGTGCTTATTTGAAGTTTGCAAGATGAGCAATCAAAGATTGTGTTAATCATCGCGGGGAAATGTGCTTCCTGTATCAATTTATAGATTGGAAGCTTATTTCCTTTCATGCTTGATTTCATTAACCCTGTTTAATGCCAGCGGAGATCAAGCGATCCTTTCGTTTAGACTTTTAGCTAACTGTTCTTTCTATTTGCACGATGCGGATGATGTTGTAGGCTTCAACAGAATTTTTGGGCGCAGAACCAACAAGAATACTGACTCATCTGTGCAGGAGAGGTCTGGACTGAATATGATGAGATGAGCAGGGAAAGCATCAGGAAGATTGCAGAAAATAAACCTTGTACAGCTACATCTGTTCTTGATTTACTACGGTTTGTGGCTCCAAAAATGATGCAACGTGTTGCGAGTCATGTAACTCATGGGATAGCTGACAATCTTGATGATCCTAAGTATGCTTATTACAAGTACTGGTCTAACCCACTAGAGACCAAGTGAGAATGACTATCCTTTCTTTGTTTTGTCAAATTCAATTTAAGAAGAAAATATTTTAGGTGTATCCGGTCCTTCATTAAGCACACATGACCTTTTGTTATCATGATCTGAATCTTAATGGTGTTAAGAGTTGGGATTCTGTTTCAGGTTACCTGATGCACCAGATATGGAGATATACTACTCTTATGGTGTTGGGATCCCTACTGAGAGATCATATGTCTACAAGCTATCACCAACTGATAGGTGCAAGAGCATTCCGTTCCGAATTGATAGCTCAGTTGATGGAGATAAGGACAGTTGCTTGAGAGGTGGAGTGTACTTAACAGATGGTGATGAGAGCGTGCCTGTAATAAGTGCTGGTTTCATGTGTGCGAAAGGGTGGAGAGGAAGAACCCGGTTCAATCCATCTGGCATCTCTACGTACATAAGAGTATCGGCACAAACCACCAGCTAGCCTCCTTGAAGGAAGGGGTCTGGAGAGTGGAGCACATGTGGACATCATGGGAAATCTTGCTTTAATCGATGATGTACTGAGAGTTGCCGCTGGAGCCAGTGGTGCTGAAATTGGAGGTGACAAGGTATATTCGGATATATTCAGAATGTCCGAGAGAATAAATCTACGACTGTGGTCATGTTGCATTATTGACACTACCAAAGCTTACGATAACAAAGAGTTTGCCGCCAGGCTCAGAGAGAGAACTAACAATAAAATGGAGTTGCAGCATTGAGGCCTGTCGACTCAACAGTGGTTAGTACTATCATATAGTTTAAGGACTGTAGAGTTTTTGTGAATCCTGGATTAAGGAGAGAAGTACTTTGGAGGTGAAGAAAGGGCACACAAGAAACTGGAAGCATTATCTTCAGCAATTCTGCAGGAGTTTCCTGTTGGGCTGTTCTGGTCATTAGACCGTCGGTCGAGGTTTTGACAAACTGGGCTGTGCATTTTTGTTTTTGTTTTTCTTCTCAATGTTGCCATTGTCCAAGTTTCTGTAATAAAAAAGAGCTCAAAAGAACCGGATGAATGACGCAAAGTGCCTGAAGTCACGGGGTAAGGTCTTAATTGATCCTTCAGGGCGATAGGCATACTAGAAGTTTAGGTCATCCGCGATTGCAGAAAGAGGAAAAGATTAAAGTTTTAAATATTCCATAATAAAATTTTAAATTAAATTTTCCATGCGGTAACCCTGTTTAAAAGGATGTTATGTTAGCTGTCTTTCTTATATGATTTTCATCTACTCGGTTGGTATAGAAAACTAAACTAAATAAAAAAAATAAAACACCAGGGAAATATTTTCTTAAACTAAATAAAAATAAAAAATAATTAAAAAAAGAAATAATTTTCCTTAAAAACCTCATGAATAAAAATTTATATATTCTTCTCGACAGGGTGAAAGTACAGCAAATGTACTGGTGGGATTCCAGGTTGCATCCTCTCATATGGATGAGTTTAAGGCATTGGCAGATAGTACCAGGGGTATGATTACAAATTTGCAACTGCAGACAACAAATTGAGGCGACGACCATGTATTCTTATGAGCTTCTTGATTCCAAGCAAACCAAACAAATGAATCATCCTTTGCAGGCCTGCAGACTGCAGTCACACTTGCATTTTGGGGTTTTGGCTGCAGATGATACGTATTACATGAATAGTATCATAAGTTAGATGAACTTTAATGTTTTGGATTTGTTACATAAATTTAGGGAGCATTGAAAGAATTGACAATATGTTGCTAGGTCTTGCGACTATCTATTGTCATGTCTAGAGATTAATTAGGAAAATGATTCTGAGATTGATGGGTTTTACTGTGTTGCATATATGCATCGTAAGAACAACTACATAGTTTTGTCGAGTCAAGAAAAGAAAAGCAAAAATTACCACCCAGTTTACTTACATTTTCATTATCTTAACCCTCAGGAACAATTTGTAATGTCTGACCAGGCTGAGCAAAGCCTGACCATCCACCTAACATGGGAAAATAAGTAGCACTAAACTCGTATCTTTCTTTTTCTAATGTCCCTAAAGTGGATTAGGAGATGGGGAACATCAAGTAGCTAGCAGCAGCCAAGTGTGTTCTGAGTTAGGGTTTTGATACCCACCAAATCTCACATGGTATTGAAGATTGAAGCCCAAAGGAACAAGAAACCACAGCAACCACTATTTTTGCGCATAAGAGAAGTAACCCTGCAACGAAAGGACTACACTGTCCTTATCAGAACAATCTCAGCACACAGCACAAAGGGCAATCTTGGCTTTTCAGTGGTCCTCGGTATAGAAGAGTGTCCATGAATGATATTACAGCAGGTCATCACCATCCAAGTAATTCTGATAGCGATAGGAGAGCTGCTACAGAAGTAAATAAGGGCACACAATACAAAGGCCAGCAAAAACTGACGAGGGTTGCAGCTATTAATGTCTAAATACAAGTGCCCTAGATATCTTTTTAAAGTTAATTATGTCCATGAGAGGGTATCTTAGAAGCTAGGACAGCTAAAACCATGCCTCATTAAGACACGCCATTTAGTTATAGTTGGAACTACTGCTATTTTTTTTTTCTCTTGCACTGATATTGTACTCCAGCTTTGAATTGTCAATGGAACTCTACTGAGGAGACTGCCTTTTTTTTCTTGTCTTCAATGATATATGGTTGAAAAGACATAGTTAAAAACATAAAATAAATATTGTTTCTGTCTTTTCTATTCTAGAATAATAAACAAATGCTACCTGGATAGGTCTGAAATGGGACAAAGGGCATGTTTATCATTTCACTCAAAAACAACTAAATTCCTTTCCTTAACATAGCTGGTAGCTTGAATGAGAGGTGAAAATATAGACAAAAAAATACAAGTAACAGAAGTGACACTTGATCAAAAAAAGTTGTCACATTTCAGATTTCACGTATAATGAAAAACATTTATATAGCAGATGTTGGTATCACTGATCTTGATAAAGATCAAGTTTGACTTTTCATACATACAAAGTTGCCTTCCACTATAAATTTCACCTGTAAAGCGTCCTTAAGTCCCCAGTTTGCCACATACCTATCTTCTTACTCCTCCATTTCCACAGCTTAAAATAGTTGAAAACTATGGGCTTTGCAAATTCTCTCTGTTCTTTCTTTCTTCTTCTTCTAGCTCTAGTACTCTATGAGGTCAATGCACAGCCTCTGGTCCCTGCAATGTTCATATTTGGGGATTCAGTTGTTGATGCGGGCAACAACAATCACCTCTACACCATTATAAAAGCAAATTTCCCTCCTTATGGTAGAGACTTTGTCAATCATAAACCAACCGGCAGGTTCTGCAATGGAAAACTTGCTTCAGACTTAACTGGTACACTTCATTTCCAAACCCCATCATGGATCCAGTCTCGTTTTTCAGTCTACTAATTTGTTTTTCTGGGTTTATTGTATCTTTTGGTAAACAGCTGAGAACCTAGGTTTCACTTCTTACCCACCAGCCTATCTTAGCAAAAAAGCCAGAGGCAAGAACCTCCTGATCGGTGCCAACTTTGCCTCTGCTGCTTCTGGTTACTATGAAACTACTGCAAAGCTTTATGTAATTTCATTAAGACCCCAAACTCTTTGCATCTCTGTGTCCTCTCATATGTCTCTAGACAATTGAGTAATGTGTTCTGTGTTTTCTGGTGTAGCATGCAATCCCATTGAGTCAGCAATTGGGGAACTACAAGGAATACCAGAATAAGATAGTAGGAATTGCAGGGAAATCCAATGCTTCATCAATCATATCCGGTGCACTCTATCTTATTAGTGCTGGTAGCAGTGATTTTGTTCAAAACTATTACATTAACCCTCTTCTCTACAAGGTCTACACTCTTGATCAGTTCTCAGATCTTCTCATACAATCCTTTACAAGTTTCATCGAGGTCTCTCCTATCCTAAACACACAGTACTTGTGTCGTTCTTCACTTGTTTTAGACTAATGTAATTTTGAGTGCTGCTAAAATCAAATTATGTGCAGGATTTATACAAGCTGGGAGCGAGAAAAATTGGAGTGACATCACTGCCACCACTTGGATGCTTGCCAGCAACTGTCACAATATTTGGGTCTGATAGCAATGAATGTGTGCCCAAGTTAAACAAAGTTGCAGTTTCCTTCAACAACAAGCTCAATTCCACATCTCAAAGCCTGGTAAACAAGCTTTCAGGCCTCAATTTGCTTGTTTTCGACATCTATCAACCTCTTTACGACCTTGTCACAAAGCCTGCTGACTTTGGTAAGTACAAAATTATTTATTATTGGCTTGGCTCTGCCCAAATCTTGTTACTAATTAAAAAATAACTTGTGGAATACAGGATTTGTAGAGGCAAGAAAGGCTTGCTGTGGAACAGGATTGGTAGAAACATCAATATTGTGCAATGGAGAGTCTCCAGGAACATGTGCAAATGCGTCTGAGTACGTATTTTGGGACGGTTTTCATCCATCGGAGGCTGCAAACAAGATCTTAGCGGACGATTTGCTTACCAGTGGCATTTCTCTCATATTTTAATAAAATGCTTAAAATTGACCACTTTCATAATTGAATTTGTCTAAATGGGATTGCTTAATTAATCTTTGTTTGAGAGTATGGCTGTGTGCATTTGGTGTTGGAATGTGTTCGGTAGACATCATGGTTTGAATTTAGCATGTCGAAGGTTTTTCAATTTTTACATTAAATTGCTCGATGTAGCTTAAGTTGATGCACTGTTGTTTTCATGTAATCCTTTGTGTATGAATAAAACATAATACTACGTCCATTTATTTTGTCTTCAAGTTTTTCTTCCTATTATTTTGTTCTTATAAAAATTCATTTTTATTACATAAATATATGAATTAACCCTTCCACCATTTTTCTTTTTTTCAATATAAGGGATATCCTTGATCAACTTACCTGATTAATTAAGACTTAATTCCTTTATATAACAATTAAGAGAACTAAAATAAGATTGAATTCCCTTATATAACAATTATTATTTCATAACAGAATAAAAGAAAATAATAGGGATAGAGCATATACTTTCTGTTGTAATATAAGATTCATTTTAAAATCAATTTTAAAATCAATCATGTTTTTATTTTTTACATCTATTTTATCCTGAAATACTAGCTAAACACAATTAAAAAAAAAACTGAAGCAGCTGGACGTTTGAGTAATTTTCCACTTTTTTTTTATTTTTATTTTCTTTAACAAGCCTCAAACCGGGTCTGCGAAGGCCTGGCAAGGCTACCCGAGAAGCCTCGATTGGAGGCCCGGTCCACATTGGCCTGGTCAGTTTAGAGGGTTTTTTTCCCTCTCTTTCTTCTTCCTCACATGTAGGAAAATAAAAGAAGAAAAATCTTATGATTTCGTATTTTATCGGGAAAGAAAAAATAAATACCCCGATTTTCTCTAGAAAATTTTTGTTTTTTTTTTCCCCTGATGGCGAGTAGGAAGCTTGTTCGTGACCTGGTATTCTCATGGAAGCCCCGTTTTCTCCACTTGACAACACACGAGGTTATTTTATCTGTTTGGCTGCGCAGACTTGTTTTTCTGATTAGTTTCTTTCTGCTGAATGGTTGCCGGGAAAAAATAGGAAAAGAAAGGAGAATATGTGATTACAGATGGAGGAACATAAGAAGTTATTAGTCTAATTTAATTCACGGTTATTTCTCTGTTAAAAGAAAGACAAAATGTTGGTGAATTAATGGATGCTGCACAAAACAGTAATTCGGAAGATGAACCAGTCCTCAAGACATGATTACTCGGTGAAACTGTAACAAAATAATAATAATAATCAGAATCCATTAATGGCGAAGAGATGCATAGAGAAGTAATGCTGATCAAGAGAGAGGAACTTACTCGATATGTTTTCGGCAGCAATCTAACAATCTCCCAACATTTAACTCATCTGCAGAATTTTCTCCTGCCGCATCATCCCCACTAAGACAATCCTTTGAATCCTTCGAAGCTGTCCACTGATTTAAAATACTGACTATTCTTGTCAGCTGAATCAGCGTTAAGGGAAAAAAAATATAAAAGGTGTATGATGTGAGAAACATGTAAACAACGCAGATTGTTTTATGGCGTGTAGGTTTTCCAAAATCAAATTTATGTATTGCTCACGTAAGTTTAGGAAAATAAGACAAGGATACAGCTGTACTTCGATTTGATTTTGAGCTAGAACTGGTCAAGTCCTTGGTTTCTTCACAGGAATTATCTGATTGTCGGTTGAGAAGATCATCTTCAATAATCTCAGATTTTCTTGCTAGAACCAACACATACTGATGCAGGCTTGACAGGCTCATGTCATTTTCTCTAGCTCGAACGAGTAACCTTGCAATAATGCTCCACAGTGCACTCCTTGCTTCTACATCATCTGAAGCCAAAGGAAATACCTCGAGCAGTCCCTGTAAGAATGGCAAATCTGGACAGCCAATGTGTCATCACTAGTTCAATTAGGGGCCAATTATTTGCATAAGATTGTGATTCAGGAATAAATCTTGCTGATAAGAAACAAGTACATTATACCTTGTGACATCTCTGAGGCTAAATTAGGCACATCAGACAGAATATTCGCAATCAAGACAGCAACAGTAACACAAGAGCTAGCAACCTGCAGCACAGAGATTAGCACATGACTTCACAATTTAGTCTAGCAGCAATAGATTCCACCCAAAGCCAAGGAATAAGCATAAATGAGAACATCCAGCGTGATGACATCCATTGTCACTGCTTAAAGATTTAACTTTTCCCTTCACTTCCGGTTATTGCTGCAAAATCTTTTAACTTAAAGTTATCAGTAGAAGGCCTAGTCAACACACACTCATAGCAATTGTAAGAGATTGACTTTTATTTGCTTTACTGTTTTAAAAATCACACAGGGAACACAGGTGTCTGCTTCATTAGTTCTGTATAATCCTTTAGCTGTGAGGATTTTGAATAGGCTTTCATAAATCAGTTCTGTTATCAAATCTACAACATGTTCATAAACTACAAACAGAAAATCCTAGTGTGGTCTGATCTTGAGCAATGGATTGTGTGAACTCTTTTGGGAGCATTTACTAGGAGAAAGGATTAAAAATCCAAGTAACGTGGTTATTAAACATAATAAAACACTTGTTCCAGTTCATGACATCACTAAAACTTGAAGTTGAAGCCACTTCATAATTTTATGCGAACTGTAAATGTGCAGTACTAAATGCAATCTTATCATAGATGTACTATCACTGAAAAAACCATATTACTAAGAACCTGAACCTGCCAGTACAAAAGGCATGTGAAAGCCTGCTGTAAAACTTGCAGATCACAAACATCACAAAGAGCCCACACCAAAAGGGCTTGTAATTAAAACTTTGCAATAGAAACTTCATCCTAGCACTAGTTTTGAGGATGGAAAAGTATTAACAGATGGTCAGTTCAGTATTGGAGGATGGATAGTCATAGTTCCAAATTCAGAAGATCTACAAGTGCTGTTTTGGTCCTGTATATTAAATTATCAACAATTAAAGCTTAAGCAAATCACCAGCCACACAGCATATGATTCGCAATGCTAATTAGGGACTCTGTAGTCACAATACCTCAGCTTTATCCGGGAGTTTGATCAGGTCACAAACTAGTTGGAGAAGTTTCTTATTAGAGCAGATTTCTTGGGAATGACCATCCAAAATGGAAAGAGCTTCAATTGCACGAAGAATTACATCAAGAACAGAGTACCTGGAATGATATATAGATTGATTGTCAAACTGAGTATCAGACAACATATTGATTGTGTTAACCCTTCAATGCAAATGGGGCGAGGTAACACCTTTCAGGTACTCTTTCCTCTGTTAATCTGCTCATTTCAAAATCCAAGAGGTTGATCAATAGACTTGGTAAACCCAGCTTCATCAAGGATGGGACAATGGTACATGAAGCTTCTTGTTGACTTTCTAGAATAGCTAGTATCAGTCCTACACTCTGTTCAAGAAGGAAACTTCTTTAGACATTGGAAACCACAAAATTTAAGCAATAATAATTGATCGTTTAAAAGAAAAAAAATCACATATACAAACACATAAAGCACAAAGTGTTAGATACTTCTATGTGTGAAACAAGAGGATATATGCAAAAACAGATGAGATCATTTAAAAGCAAATGCAAATAGAGTATGTTTCTCAACAATTTGCTTTAAAGAATTTCCATATTTCATTCAAGTAATGACAATTTTCAGTAATTCCCCATTAAGATAATTGAGACCAATTATGGGCTTTCTTTAAGTCCTTCATGCACTCTGGACAATTGATTGCAACTGCATCACAGAGCTATATGCCCAAAGAATTTCCAAAATTGATTAAGTATTTAACTGCTCAGCTCTCTAGCCTGGTTATTAGTATGCCTCACCTACCCCAAATGTTTAAAGGCTACGAGGCTCCTATTTCATCTTTATTTCTTCCAGAGCTTCTCAAGGGCATCCTGAAACCAGCACACCAAACAAGCACCAGCATCCTGGAAACTCTAAATTTTGGAGATAGGTGTGGCCTTTAAAACAGTGAAGTACCCATCTTTTGTGCTGGTTATGTGTTTTTTATAATTGCTATTTTCTTATGGTTGCAACCTACAAGCATCTTACACATTTGCTACTGTAAATGTATAAATAGCACTCGTGTGCTTAAATTAAAATAATAGTGTTGCATATGTACAAAATGGCATATAATTTTGCTGCTACCTTCTCTAAAAGCTGCGGATTTAAGGTATTTTCTGCAATCCATATAATACGACAAAGAATATGTTCAGACTGCACTGCCTCAGCCCAGGGACAACATTCATTACCTTGAAGACCCAAAGTTAACAACCTGTGTCAGAATTTAAACTGTAAAGAAAGTGTATAGCATGGATTAAGAGGAATACATCATACGCGGCAGTGTCAAATATGTTACAAACATAGCCTAACAAATTATACGAGCAACTAAGGACTTGGCATCAGTAACAATTTCACAACCAACAACAACATTTAGGGATATGAAACTGTAAATATCACTGCTTCCATGTTTTGTTTTTTAGGATGAATTTGGAAAAAAGGTATGGCAACAAAAAAGTTCATGTTCCAGAAGAGGCTATCAACTCTCAAGTACATGTCTTGCTATAGACTCTCAACTTGGGTAGAAGTCAGAAATGCTTTTATAAACGAAAAGAAATTTTGGTAAATGAAATCTTAAAAATTCCCAAGTAAAAGAGAGTAAATAAGAATCAAAGACTCGTAACTATATATTACCTGCAAGCTTCAGCTAGGCATTGAGTGTCATCTGAAAACAATTGATCCACAATTGTTGAAATCAGCCCATTTGCAGAGACTATATGCTTCATTGGGGCTTCATGGCAGGCTAGGTTTCCAATAATGCCAAGACAGATTTCCTGAGCAATGAAATGAAAGACAAAACACAACCATAAGCACCAAAATCTCAACAAACTAACAAACAACCAATTCCTTTCAGTGAAGTTGACAAGGCAAGAAATAACTTCAACTTAAAAGAAAAAACATATTTAAAGAACGAAGAAAACAAAGTAGCTCACTGTAACACGTGCTGATTGCGAAACCGTAAGGTTAGCCATTAGCACTTCAAGCACAAGGTTTTGCACCTGCACAGATGAGTCAACATCCAATCCAGTAAACATATATACATAACCGTAACAAATATTATAGCTTGATCACGTTAAACTACTAAGCCAATGCTGTGTTTTTCTAAACCTAGCCTACCGAATGCCATAAAAAAAATATATCAAAAAGTTAAACAATGATATAACACACATTGGCGAGAATTCGACAAAAAAACCCCATAAATTATCTTCTCATGAACAGGAATTCATAGCCATAACAACTCGAAAATTCAAAACTATCATCAAATAAACAACACAAAACACCAACAAAAGGAGAAGCAAAGCAAAATCAATCAGTACCATGAGTTCAGCATGAGTTCTACTCGCCGCAAGATCCCACAAAACGCAACCATACTCTTCCCAAACCTCGTCCCCAGCCAATCCACGACACGTGTCCTTATCTTCTCCTCCTCGACTACCATCATTAACTATGTCCATTTTCTCACACTCATTTCCACTCTCTTCCACCATTTGATTCGTATCACCACGGCCGCCATCATCACTGCCGTTAACTCCACGAGAATCACGACTGGTCACGGAATCGATCGGAATAAGTTTCCGAATCAAAGAGATGATGTAACTAGGATCAACGGTTGTTGTAATTTCAAAAAACTGCAATAATAAATAACAAACCCTAACGTCTAATAAATTGTTTGCTCGAAATAATTAAGCAAAGAAAAAACTAAAGCCATTGGATTGTGATGTGACCTCATAATCGGGCGGTGCAGAAGGGTTGCGTGCAAGTTCATCTTCATTGTGACGGGTATCTTCCTCTACGTCGTCGTCTTCGTCTCGGTGTTCTTCTAGCGGGTTTGATTTTGATTCCAACGCCATTTCTTAAGCTTCGATTTTGTTTTGTTTACTTTTTCCCTCTATTTTCAAATCTTCTCACTTTTTATTTCTTTCTCAATTTTGCAGGGTTTCTCTCTTATAGTTACGCAAATACCCCTGACATTTTCCGGTTTTACACTTTACTCTTTGTTTTTTTTTTTTAAGTGGGACTTGGTAATTTGGACCAGGGAGTGTTAAATAAAATGAGATTTTAAAGGGCTAGTTCTGTGATTAAATAAGTTTGTTTGTTTTTTTGCCTTTTTTTAATTAGAATATGAAACTAGTATAACAAAAAAATATTTTCCTGAATATATGATATTGAGGTATACTCTTAAAGTAATTTTGATGAACATTGTCTTTTTAAACCGTCTTAATTTTTATGTTGACTCTTGTTATTTTGGTTTTTTTTTTCTAATATTTTAAATTGTCAAAGGTACATCTCAAATTAAAAAAAATAAAAATTTTCGGTTTTTAATTTACTTTTTTTTTTAATTTTGGATTTTAGACTAGAGTGTTAATTGTAATAAAATTTTAAAGAGTTAGTCTCGTGGTTATATATATATATATATATATATATATATATATTATTGTATTCATGGACTGAAATTTTTTTAAAAAAGTTATTTCTCAAAATACATGAGACCAATATTAAGGATCGTTGAACATTGTTTTAATAAAACTTCTTGATTTTTGAGTAAACTCTCAGTATACTAGTTTTTCTCTGAGATTTTAAATTGTCAAAGGGATCTGTTTTAATGAGATAATGGTCAAAATTAATAAATTGATGTTTTCAAAGGACTGAATCCTAATAAAATTCAAAATACAGGGACTCAAGCATATTTTTAGTGATTTTTCCCGCGTGCAACAACAAGCCAACCTCAAAATCCTGTTTCCTTCAGGAAAAGAATCACTGCCTATAAAAACAACCCACCTGCGACCCTTCCACTACATTCTAAGAAAAACAATTTCTTGCTCTTCTTGTCTGAGTTTCCTTCAGTTTTCTCTTTCTTTCTCTGTTAATTTCTTCAATAACAATGGAGTTTCACGAAGGAGACAAAGTAGAAGTATGTAGCAAACAAGAAGGCTTTCTTGGGTCATACTATACAGCAACCGTGGTCGAGAAACTTGACCTCAACTCTTTCGCGGTGCAGTACACCAACTTAGTGGAAGAGGAAGACATGTCAAAGCTACTGATAGAGACTGTTTCTGCTGATGAGGTGAGGCCAGTGCCACCAATAATCAAATTTGGAAGTGGGTTTTCTGCGTTTGATAAGGTCGACGATTTTGATAATGATGGGTGGTGGGCAGGCAAGGTTACCGGACAGAGAGGGCCTATGTATTTTGTCTACTTTGAGACGACAGGGGATGAGATAGCTTACCATGTCTCAAGATTGAGGATTCACTTGGATTGGGCTAATGGAAAGTGGGTTTCTTCAAAAAACATGGTTTCTTGACTGCCTACTGGCTTTATTTCTTGACAAGGAATGACTATTCTACTGTTTGTAGTCTCTAGCCTGGATTGGATCTTCTTTTAGTAGAAGTAATGCTTGATTGCTCTGTCCAGTCTTGTAAGAATCATGAGGATTGGTTTCTTGATTGTTTAATGAGTTTTCTTGAATCATTATTTGTACTGCAAGAATTATCTAGTTGGATTTCTATAACTGATTGAGTTTTCTCTTCTATGCAATTGTGTTTAAGGTAGAATGCCAATCCTTCTCTTCAGCAGCATTTTTTTTCTCTTTGTTTCTTGAATTTTCCCAGTCGGTTTATTGTGTTCATGTCTTTCTGGCCCCTGAACAAATTGACAAGAACAGAAGTGCCAATGCCTCAACATTGAAAAAAGAAGAAGAAAAACTGTGCACGATTAACAAGATGCAAAGGGAATGACTCTGTTTTTTCCCCTCCATTGGTTTCAGATTTGACTAAAATCTTAAAATAGTTTTAGCTTGTTTTATTTAACTGTTGGATCAGGTTGTGTATATGATAAACAAGCAGTTACCAAGCATTAACCATTTTTTTTACTACATACGAGATTTAAGCGTTTTCCAATGTTAAAATGAATGAAAAGATTCAGTAAGCTGAAGGATTCCTTGGAGTACTTGCGTTCAAACTCTTATATGAAGGTCTCAGGAAACAGCAAGGGCTGGTTTTAGGCCATAATACCTACGCAGTGGCTCTGGTGATGGTTCCCGTCCCCTGAAGTCAATGAAAACCTGAAAGCGTAATGAATCCCAGCCTTATTCAGAACATGAAAATCAGATTACAAAAGAAAAACAAAGAATTTGTTAAGCTGGTATGACCTGGAGGGGTGATTTTCCACCACCAAGAGCTAGAACAGTTTCTCGAAACTTGATACCAGTTTCTTTGACAGCCTGTTTGCAGAAAGATTTATTAAGTTCAGTCATTGAAACCATTTTCTGGAGATTAACAGACAAATCAAGCAGTATCAAGAAAAACAATGTGGTAATTCTATTTAAACCTCTCAAGAGAGGGAAAAAAAACTTGTATGCTTATGATTTAGCTAATTTAGAAACTTGGAGAATTTAATTATCTTTTTTGTTCTTTTAAAGAACTATCTTAATTTAAAA
>Ga0325411_1002993_pt1 | contig 19044 bp, 15 predicted proteins | sample PopdelMetagenome_13_FD_206181 | JGI IMG/M metagenome (GOLD analysis project Ga0325411, IMG submission 206181) | Populus deltoides microbial communities from Bellville, Georgia, United States - Xylem-PdIQD-R4 | ecosystem: Host-associated > Plants > Phyllosphere > Stem > Wood/Secondary xylem...
AAAAAAAAAAAAAAACCCTTTTATTTCTGACACTCAAAGTTGCCATAAAAAACCAGTCCGTGTCCCCATCTGTTACTCTCTAGTCTCTCTCCCTTCTTTGCTTTCTCTGCTTAAAGAAGCAAGCAAACATCATTTTTCTCTCGTGTGTTCTTCTTTGTAGTGAAGAGAATTAATTATTTGGTTTGAATTAACTAAAAGTTGTGTAAGCTCCTGATTGGCTCAGTGATGGAGAGAGATTTCCTAGGTCTGGGTACGATAAATAATCCTCTTACAATCAAAGAAGCGACCACTGATACTCCCAACAAGGATTCTGGTATGCTATCATGGTTTCATGTCTCTTTTTGTTGAATTCTTTCTTTTCTTTTTTATTCCAAATTATATCCAACCTTGTGTCGTGCACTGATATTTTTATCTTAATAACCCTAAGCAATATCCTTATATTCTTCTTTTTTTGTTGAATATATTGTGATTCTTGAGTTTGCTCTCCTGGTTGCTCATAAATAGAGAAAATGAAAGAGAGAAGGAGTGTTTTTCTCTTCTTTTCGACCTAATTCTTATCTTTCCTATCTCGGTGTGCGTTTATTTGGTTTCTTGAGTTCCATGTCGAGATGGGTTTTGCGTTTCTTCTCTTTCCTCGGAGAACTAGTTATATGTGGAGGTGAAACTGCAATTACTCCTTTTGTTTTCGTTTTTTTTAAAAAAAATTTTTGGGGTTTGTTTTCTTTTATTTTAGATTTCTGAGGAGTCAAACGAGGGCTAAGCACATGCTTTTTCTTCCTTCAAGAAGAAACCTCGTGGTGAAAACTAATAAAAATTAAAAATTAAAAGTTTAGGGCACATGGTACAAATGTTAGAAGCGAATGGTACAATCACTTTAAAGGGAGTGTGGTGTTTTTTTTTCTTTTTTTAATTTAGGAATATTAAAGTCACAGGTACTCAGGCGTTAAATTTACAACTGCTCGTTTTTTTCCCCAAAGGTGGCCTTGGAATCAGATTTTTCTCCATTAACTTGTGGTGAGTGCTAACTTGCGTCTGGGCGGTGTGTTTCACTTGTGGGTCAGGTCAGTGGGTCAAATTGATTGGCGTTCTTGTATTGCTTGGAGTTGGAGACTTGGTTGTTGAAACATGGCTTTTTTATTATTATTATTATAGTAATTATTATATTCAATCTACTTTCTTGACTTTTCAAGCTTGGTTGTGTTGGGGTAAGAAAATAAGAATAAGATAATGTTTTCGGTAACATGCACATGAGCTGTTAAATGTAATAATATAAAGGTTCATCTTCAGTTTTGCCTTAAAAAAATATAAAAAAATTGTGTTTTTGAATGGTAGTGGCAGACAGATACAATGTGATTGAAATATGTCCGTATCAGGTGGGATTAAAATATTTTTTTATTTTTATTTTTATTTTTATAACTTTAAAATGTGCTTATTCTGATGCAGTAGTGCTTGCCCAGGTGCAACCAACTTGTTTATTAAAATAATCGCAAATGTAACATGGGGCATGAGGCTTAAATGTTGTAGCCCATGGTTTTGAATTTTTTAGAGGCTTCATTGTTTTATTTTTTACTTTGAATGCAAGCTCGTGAGATCATCAATTCTTCTCTTTCACAGTCTTTATTGAAAGGTATCATTAAACAATTCCCTTTAGATGCTTAATTATTGGATTTAAATTGTTGTTTATTCATGTGTGTACTCTGTGTCGTGTGCCTGTCTATAGTTGTTTCCGTGGAAAAAGTTTTAATAATATATTTCTACCTCGCCCGCATACGATTTCTCTTTGATTATACCAAGATTCTTTATAGCCATATTGTTAATGTAATCTACTGTTCTCCTTCAATGAACAGTGGCTGGCAATTTTCTATTCGGTTCTTGGTTTTGAGTGTTTAAAATAGATTTTATTTATTTTATCAGATCAGATCTTAAGTTTAATTGGAGATTACAATCATGCATTAACACAGCTAATAGGACATCTTTGCCAAATTTCTTTGGTGTTGCAGTAGCCATGAGAGGTTCAGGGATGCAGTGGTCTTTTTCAAACAAGGTTTCTGCCATTCCTCAATTCTTGTCATTCAAGTCTTCTCTGGAAGATAAACCAAGAAAGGCTGTTCATGATCCTGTAGCATCTTCCTCTGGCCTTGTGTCTATTTCAACTACTGATGCTTTTGATTCTAACCAGAAAACATACGCTGGCTTGGTTCAGGTTTGTTGCTAATTCCCTTCTTCAGGGTATAAAGACCACATGTATTCCCTTCTTCCGAGTAAATGGATATGAAGTGGTGAAAGTCTTAACCTTCTTCAGGATCAATATATGTTTTTATTTTGTTTTGCTAATTGTTTGATCATTGCCTTCCTTCTACAAATTGTAGAAAAATATGGCTATTGATAAACAAGCTGGAAACCATTATCCTGTGACAACCTATGGTACACAGCAGTTCGATGCCTATTCTGTTAATCGGCCACAGGATACGAGGATGTTCTCAATCTCCGGCCAACAAAATCAAACAATCACCGTTTCTATGAGCTCCCCCATCCTGCAGTCCCATTTTCCTCCCACAGGACATAATATGCTTACTAACTCAGTAGTCCCAAGACCTCTGGGAGGAGTTCCAGTCATAACCCCTCCATCTGCTCTTCCCACTCCGAGTTCGATCATTGGCACCACTGATCTTAGGTATCTCTAAGTCTGTTTCTTTTTTCTACGTGCTGTTTTATTCAATAATCCCTTAGACATGGCCGGAACTGGAAAGTTAAACTTGAATCTGTTTTGTAGGGATGGTAATAAATCCTCTGGAGCACCTGCTCAGTTGACCATATTCTATGCTGGTTCAGTGTGCGTGTATGATGATGTTTCTCCTGAGAAGGTATCTATCCACTTCAGAGCCTTTTGAATCTTCAAAGTTTTTTTTTTTTTTTCCAGTGGAGGTGGATTATTATTATTATTATTATTATTATTTCATTAATAATTTACTGTGTATCCAGGCTCAGGCCATTATGTTTTTGGCTGGAAACGGTGGGTCTTCTGGAACGCCGAACAAGCCAATCTCTACGCCTCAAGCACAGGCACCAATTCGTAGACCACCTGTCGGCGATATTTTTGCTGGGAACAAAAGCAACACTACAGCTCCAATCTCATGCATTCCCAGCCCTATTTCTGTGACCTCTAGTAACACCAACGATTTAGCAACAGTTAAGCCAGTAGTATCTTTAGCTTCTTCTGTTAAACAAACAGAACCCCCCAAACCACTTAATTCACCAGGGCCTACTTCTGCCACGCTTGTTCCAGCAGGTATGACATTGTTGGCTTTGTCCATGCTTTACTTTTAAAATCTATGTTTCATACAATTATTGACTATGTTTATGATAAATTGATAGTATTATGATGGAAAATCGCTTCTCTCTTTGCAGTGGCTGTACCTCAGGCTCGTAAAGCATCGTTGGCTCGGTTTCTGGAGAAGCGCAAGGAAAGGTTTGTAGCTGTGACTTCAATCTATGGCAATAACTTGACTCAGTTTTCCATCAGATGTTAAAGGCTCGTCTTGATCAAAGAACTATTAAAAAAATAAAATGCTTTTGATGGCCGTCAAACCCCAAGGGGCAATGTTGGCAGAAAAGATAATTTGAAACGATGTGAAAGAAAAGACATGGTCATTGAGGATATCATGGGGGGAAAATGAGAAATCATGCTTTTAGGATCTGATTCTAACTAATAATAGAGTTTTTTTCATCTTTTTTTGTCACTTTGGTGCTGGTACTTGAGTTTCATTCTAAAATGATATTCTGTGGGTGCATGCAGGGTGACGCAAACTTTGCCATATAATGTAAGCAAGAGGTCTCCCGAGAGTGGTTCCCATGGATGTGATGGTGCAAGTTTATCTATGAATTTCTCTAGCTCTTTCCCTCTCCCAGCCAGCAAATAGCAGTGAAAACGGGCCGGGGACTCTGGCCGAAGGGACTGAAACCGGAAGTATAAGAAAGAGTGATCTTCAACGTCTATTTTCTGTTCTAAGTTGTAAGCTCAATTCTTTTAAGGAGATAGAATCTTTACTTTAGATATATGGTTCTTATTATTAGTAGAAATTTGGTAAATTTTGTTTATGATATATGTTTTAATCCGACAACACCCTAGACCACTTGTAACTTGTCTTAGCTTCCATTATGCTGTAAAAGTAGCATTTCTCATAGTGGAAGATATTTCTATATTTCCGTCTCTTTATTTCTAGTTCTACATTTCAATGGAGCAGTGCATTTTTCCAGTAGATGTCCAAAGAGCAACTGGAGAGGTTCATCATTAAATCAGCAACTGCAAGCTGCAATCTTCCACATTGTATTCTGATAAGATTTTTCTTTTCTTTTGTAATGGGGAAGAGGTTCAAGACCAATTACGTTATCTCATGAGCCGAAGAGGAAGAGTTTTTCCTTTTGTTTTAGCTTTTTCATATTTTAGCCGACCCATTACCACCTTTTCTCAACATGCATCGATATCTGTTACAATCAGCTTAATTTCAACTGCTAGCCTACGGGATATTTTGATCATTTCGAATTTCAACAATTAAATTTATGGCCAAGGAGAGGGACCCTTTTGGGACGGCGTGGCCACTTGCTGCCTGTCAATTTCGGATGGGACTACACTAGAGCGATTTGACGCCATTGTCAGCAAATGAAGAATGCAGAAGATGCCGACCAAGAAACCATTTTCATCGCAGTTTTGTTTGTCCTACTGATCCAGCAGGAGCCACAATCTTCCCCCAGAATCAAGGAAGATGGTGATGTATATACCTGCTGCATGGCTTCATCAGGACTCACTTGTTTTGGTGGGCAAGGTATGGCACGGAATGCAAGTCCAATTTGTTTCCCGTGAGCTTCAATCTTTAGTTTCTGACGCACTTCAGCTTGAAAGGTGTTTAATACTTCTATACATATTTAATACTTGAATTATAAATTAACAATTAAAATCTTTTCAAACACATCCCTTGATGAAGCTTTATTTATTTTGGGTCGGGGAGAGAATCGAATCAAACTCTCTATAGTTAAAAGGGATTTTAGGCTTTAAAGTGAATACTAATGGTGCAAGCAAGGGGAATCCACAGGTAGAATTTTTAGGGCTTTTGCCTGCAAAAGAGGTGCTTGCCCCTTCGTGAAGGCATAACTATGGGGTTATTATCCACGGCTTTGAGTTAGCATGGGAAAAGGGCTACAGGAAAGTGATTTCCAGGCAGTAATTAGCTAGCCTGTTGCTTTAAAAAACTTGGTCTGGAGACTCGAATGCTCCCCTTCTTTGCGAAATTCACTTCACCAACTAGGTTAAAGGCCATGGGAGGACATGTACCATGCAGCATGATAGTGATTCTTTATTAAAGTGTTTTTTTTGTCTGTATGAAAATAATTTTTTTATTTTATTTTTTAAGAATAACTTTTTATACCAACACATCAAAATAATTTAGAAATATAAAAAAATATTAATTTAAAATAAACAAAAAAATAAAAATTTTTAAAACATAAAAATAAAATTTTTAAATAACTTGGTTGGGCATGGTTTCTCTTTGTTTTGGGCAGATAATATGAGGCTTCCAACGGTTCATAGTGTTTGTGTTGTGTGGGTGTTGCTGTGTCTTGAGCCTTCGGCTTTGCCCTCTTTCATTACCAAAAATTGTAAAAGGATTTTAGGCTATAGTCTATAGAATCAAGAAGGCTTTTTTATTGGAAGAATCGTAAAATTAATCTATAGATGTGTATAAACTGACTTAAATATTCATTTTAATAATAATAATAATAAAAAATTGGCTCTCTCATGATATCTAAATCACCAAAAATATACACTTAATTATGTTATAATTGATAGAATGATGTTTATATATATATATATAAAATAAACTCTCAATCTCTCACTTTTTTTGAAAATTCGATTATGACAAACTTTGTTATTCCATTACTTGTAATTAGTTTGATCAGGAATTAAAAATGTAATTTTTCAAATCATGGAGATAAAAAAAAAAAAATCAAGAGAGTACTCAATGTGATTTTTCCGTTAGTTAAATTACTTGCTTGGCATGTCTTTCTGAAATATTCTTTTATATATAAAAAGTATTATAATTTAAGAATTATGTTTCGTCACGATTAACTTCTTAGATTTCTCTATACAAATTCAATAATTTAAAAAAAAAATGCATCACTTTTTATTTTCCATTTTAGGTTCATATGAATTATTTCATTTAAGGTTTCACTGAAAAAAATTACTTTCTTCCATGCAATGAACTAATTTGTGATTATTTTATGGTGTTAAAACCTAGATGTTTTCTTCAATTATTTTAATATCTTATAATTAATGTGTCTTTGTTTTATTAAATTTAATTATTTATCATGTATAAATCTATGATGTATTTACAAATCACAATGTGTGTGTATATATATATGTATAAACTTATAAATAGTTGCATTATTTATTTTTAAGAGAAAAAAAATTCTCAAACCCACTAGAACCCGATGTTAGGCAATGTAATTTAACGTCTGTTTGTTTTTATATTTTAAAAATATTTTTGAAAAAAATTAAAATTTTATTATTTTTTAATTTCAAATTAATAATTTTTAGTGTTTTCAGATTATTTTGTTGTGCTGATATCAAAAATAATTTTTTTAAAATAAAAAATATTATTTTAATGCATTATCAAATAAACAACACTTTAAAAAACAACCGCTAACACTTTCATTCACTCCCTAGCCTACATTATCTACATTATCTTGACTCAATTGAGAACTAAATTGAGAATCAAGAAATAGTTAGAGGATCTACTTGTTGTTTCCCACTAACATGATTCGAAAATGTTTGTAAATGCGATACAAACCACGTTTCATCAAATTGTTTTTAAAAAATTTAGCTTAAATTTATTTATTTTTATATTTTTAGATCGTTTTGATGTGTTTATATTAAAAATAATTTTTAAAAAATAAAAAAATATATATTATTTTAATACATTTCTAAACAAAAAACACTTTAAAAAAACAACCACTATTACACTTCTAAATACACACAAAACATGTTGAAAACAAAAGCAGATGGGTATTTGAAAGTGTGGTAGAAATTACTTTTTAAAATGTTTTTTATTCCAAAACATATTAAAATAATATTTTTTTAAAAAGATATTTTTATCATTAATACATTAAAATAATTTAAAAACATAAAAAATATATTAATTTAAAAATAAATAAATAAATAAATTTTAAAAATACTTTTTCGAAGTGCAAAACACTGCCTTAGCAGTAGAAGGTTCCAAGTGCTCACTCGCTTTCTAGATTCTCCGTTGATAAAGAAAAAAGAAAGAAAGAGAAGCATATAATATTATTCCAAATGGATGCCGCTAAAATAACAGAACTCAAACACTTTATTGATCAGTGCAAGACTTGCCCTTCAATTCTCCACTCCCCATCTCTTGTTTTCTTCAAAGGTATGAATTTCCTACCTCTATCTCTCTAATCATCTTAGTATTTTTTGTTTCTTGTCTTGAGGATGTATTAGTGTTTTGTTTTATTTTGATGTGTTTGCAGCCTAGGTGCTCGAGTTCCTCCAGAGACAAAACCGGTGAGGCATGGTTCCTTCACTTCTAGTTTATAAATTTTTAGTTTTTTTTAGCATGCTTTTGCTTCTGGGTTATGTAATAATGCAGAAATCTTCTGGCTCCATAGGATTTCGACTTATATTGTTGTCACAGGAAATGAGCTGTAACTTCATCTCTTGTAGTTGCATATTGTTGAAGTATTTTGAAGGATGGTTTTCTATACTAATTTACTGGGAAGATGAGGAGTCTTTTCCATTTTCTTATGATCATTTCTTGAAATGGAAACAAATGAGGAAAAAAAGAGAAAAGTTACAATTTTTGAACAGAATATATATACAAACTTTACAATTTTTGAACAGAATATATATACAAACTAATCAATGTACTACAGAAATTTCTCGTAACTGATGAAATATTGAGCTGTAAATGATAATATATGGAGTTATTAAAATAGAGGAAAAAGTGAAGTATTCTGTAGTTGAAACATTTCATTAATCTCTTCCTTTCCTTGCGATTTTTACTCTGGAACATCACGCTGTCTTTTATTTCATAAAGAACGTCTTCTTCTTTAGTATTTTTTCTATACTGTTTGATTCTCTGGCAGAAATAGTGCTTCTGGGTTTTGGACTCTAGCCTTGTGGATTATGAGTTCACGTGTCCATAACTTACTTGGCACAAGAGAGAGATCAGTAGCACTCATTCTTTTTTATTATGACTATCGAGCTTTTTTTTTTTTAATAGCTTGAAGGGTAATTTGCCTTTTACTTGTTCATATGGAAATAGTTATGTGCTGATAGAAGCATGCTCTTATGCAGGAGAAAGGTGATATTAACATGTCTGACTCTGGGGAATGCTATGATTCCAAAAGACCAATTGAAGATGATGATGATGATATTGTTGAGTCTGATATTGACTTGGATAATACTGATGTTGTGGAACCTGATAATGATCCTCCACAAAAGGTGATGGAAAGTGTCTGTTGAGTTCAACCACTCTCATTTAGTTGGTACAGAGGCCTTTATAATGTCTTATACATCGGCTAAGCATACATGTTTTGTGATTACAGATGGGAGATCCTGCAGTTGAAGTTACAGAAGAAAAGCGGTATGCTGCTCAAACTGAAAAGGCAAAAGCTATGGATGCAATTTCTGAAGGTACACCATAGGCCTTTGCAATTAGATTTTCTGATTGAGATTTATCCCATAGTGTTCCTTGCCAAGTTTTGTCTTCTTTCCAGGTAACCTGGATGAAGCCATAGATCATTTAACAGAAGCCATCATGTTGAATCCAATTTCATCTATATTATATGCCATGCGAGGTAGGTTTTCTTTTTTACAAAATGATATGTTATCTAATTTGAAATCCAATTTTCAGTTCTCATTTGATGCCTGGCCTTACCCTGTTACTTCATTGTTTTCTCAATGTCCTAAGATGCTTTTTATTTTTCCAGCTAGTGTCTTTGTTAAACTGAAGAAACCACATGCTGCAATTCGTGACGCTGATGCTGCTCTGGCAGTAAGTCTGTGGCTGAGTCCTTTCCACAACCTATTTTGTACAGGCAGCTGAAAAGTTTTAAGATTTTAGATTAATCAGTTGTCATATGTCTGTATTTATCCCATTGGAAAAACATGACTTACAGAGGTGAGTTTTATTCATTAGATCAATCCAGACTCTGCAAAAGGATATAAAGTACGAGGTATGGCCAGAGCCATGTTAGGCCAATGGGAACAAGCAGCAAGTGAGCTGCAAATGGCATCAAAGTTGGATTATGATGATGAGATTGGTTCAGTGCTGAAAAAGGTAATCTGCCGTTCTGTATCATGAGTTGGTACAGTAAATGTTTTCTGATAGTACAATTAAATCCACAGGTTGAACCTAATGCACGCAAAATTGAAGAGCATCGCATAAAATATGAACGCCTGCAGAAAGAAAGGGAGCTAAGGAAAGCTGAACGTGAAAGAAAACAAGAAGCTGAACCCCAAGTAAGTTTATTTTTTTCCTTAAAAAAAACTAATAGTTGTACTTTTCTTGTTCATTGGGATGAAAAATAAGTACTCTTTTTGTTGACCTACACTTGTTTCTTATCAGAAAGTTTGTGTTTATGATGCATAATGCTTCATTCAAGCTAATATATGACAGTTCACAAGTTTAGTGAAAAGATCACGGCTGCTCTTGAGTGATTCATGAGCATTTTGGGTCAAGTTATAGCTGATGTTAATTGGAAGAACTAGCAACCCAAAGTCACAAATGAAACAATACTCAGGCAAAACTTGAAATTAGTCTATAATATTCTCGCATCATTTAATATGGCTGGCTATCCCCTATTCATATGAATTATTGATTCTTATCTAAGTTTTTCTATTTATGATTTCATGAAATTTTTCTAGATACTCGTTTATAGGACAAGCAAATGCTAGTCAGATCAGCAAGATTAATCAACAAAGTTGATTTGACTTATCACTTTGATTTATTATCATGCAGGGAAATAGAGTTAAAGGTATATTCTAGGTTTGTAATACGGGCATTTGAATAGAAATAACATAAGTTCAAATTAGTAGATTTATCTCATGCATGCTCACGAGTGCTTAGACTTCTTTGGCAGTTATTATAGAAACTGATGCTATACAACCAACACTGCTTTCTCTTATTCCGCATGGTTTTCTAAATTATTGTTTTTTTGTATTTGATTGCTGTGTACTGAAATACCCTTGATTCAATGCAGGAAAGAGAAGCCTTATCTGCTCTGAATGAAGGTATGGGTTTCTATTCTCTTGTGTCTCGTCTGCATTGTGCGCGTGGACACACAAGCAATCCAGCAGTGCATCAGACAAAATTTTCATTTTGGATCAAGTGATGCTGAATTTAACGTGATTTCACTGTATGGAGTTCACACTTTTAGGCATTGGAATATCTATTCCCTGAATCATTCCTCTGCGGATGGTAGTTTGGTATTATTACTCTTAGTACCGAGTACTTATCTAGCCAGTGTTTACATTAAGCACTTCCGGGTCAGTCCTACCTTTTTTGAAACATCACACGTCCCTCCTCAGTTTAGGGCATTTATTTCTTCTTCTTCTTCTTCTTCTTCTTCTTCTTTGTTGGGGCAGAGGGTGGTTTGTATTGGTGCAACCAGGAAGAAGAAATTCATGGATAATCAGGGCTTTTTCTTTAAGTGATTAAATAGCATAAAAGAATGTTAACAGCGAACAGACTTGCTCTTTGCCAGATGTCTCCAGTCTTCTTATGTCATTTCTGTTCTTGTGTTGTAGTTCTTCTGTCATTTAGTGTATTGCTGTCATTGTCTGTGTTTTGGTATATTTTTCGTCAGTTTTTGATGTCCAGCATCAATAACTTACGTATATTTGTCATGCATAAGTTAAAGTACAGTGAAGGGTGAGAGAATAATCATAGTAACATTGTTAGGGCAGAACCAGGAGCAGTGAAATATGTGAACATAGAGAAGCCGTTGCTTGCTCTTAAGTATGTTTATCTAAAAGAGTTAATGATAGTCATTTGTTATGTTTTTGACCACCATAGTTATTGAAGAGTCAAAAGAGACAAGGATATCTCTTGTAACCTTCTAGTGGAGGAGATCAACTGATAAATTTCTTAGATATACTAGTCATTTTTATGGTGTTTGAAGGAGAATGGTGTCTATAGGTCACCTTATCATTGTTTTTTTATTTTTTTATATGAACAGGGCAAGTTATAGGCATTCATTCTGCTAGGGAACTAGATCCCAAACTGAATGCTGCATCAAAAACTTCTCGCCTTGCAATCTTGTACTTCACGGCAACATGGTGTGGGCCATGTCGTATGATTTCTCCCATTTTCACAAGCTTAGCTGCAAAGTACCCGAAAGTTGTTTTCTTGAAAGTTGACATAGACGAGGCAAGGGATGTTGCTTCAAGCTGGAATATCAGCAGTGTTCCTACCTTCTACTTTACAAAGAATGACAAGGAGATCGACAAGGTTGTGGGGGCTGATAAAAATGGACTGGAAAGGAAAATTGAACAACATGCAGGCTAGTCTCGAGCTAATCTACTGCGAGAGCATTGTATGTGTTTTCGGTAATCAAACTTAACAACGATATTAAGACGTGAGAAATGTATGAGATTATTATATTTTTAATAGAACTGACATGCTCAAGCTATGCTTCTTTTGGGATTTATACTTGTTTGTACGGACAAAGCATAATAATTATGGTTTTTCTATCGAAGTCCTAGTTGAGTCTCCAAATAAGGTTGGGAACTTGGTATGGAAGCTATCCTGATTTAAGTATGGTAATGATATAGCAGTGAGAATACATTTTGTTCATGTTGAAAAATGTTTATTTATGTTTATAAGAATAATTACATTTGTCATTGCCTTAATTTCCATTTCTAAGAGCAACAAAAACAAAGAGCTTCGTTGTTTGAAAATCCCACCATGCTTTGCATGCTTCCATGATTTCCAATTATGTTCTAAATAAGCAAACAAGAAATCCCTAAACGTTCAACTACATAATGGTCATAGTATATGGATTATATATTGTATGAGTCATGGCCTAGAGTTTAAGACAATGCGTTGATTCGGAAAAAAACTAATGCAAACGGCAAAAAAACAGTAAAAAAGGCAGCGTCATTTCCTCTGATTGTTGGAGTAGAATCTAAGAACCAGGTAGAAGAAGAATCGGTAAAGAACTCCCCAAGCTAACAAGATAGCAATGTCATACCAAATACTGTCCATCTTAATATCCATGGAGAATAGAATATCTTGCCCAATCAACATGCAGTTTGGCTCTAATTTTGAGTCATTATGCAGTTGGCTGAGTCTGATCTCCCCGAGAGGGCCTGGTGAAAGTTCTGAAGGGTTCCCTGAATAGCATCTTGAGCCTTTAAACTCATTTGATAGCATTCCCTCAAAGGGATATTTAATTGCAGATATGTAATGGAGCCACCTCCAGTAGACAGGTATCTGCAAGCGCTTCAAAAAGAACCCACAGGTCAGGAAGAATAGAGCAGTTGTCGCAATCACGACGGCATAACCTGTGATGTAACTCGGGACAAGCGCGCTAACAAGCATCACATAGGCATTAGTAGTTATGAGGGATGCATAAAGAATCAACCAAAAGTTGAAGAGATTGCTTTTCAGATGAAGCAAGAATCTGGTGATGGCAGCAAATGTCAAGCCTTGTACAGCGAAAAAAGGGAGATACACTATGAGTGAGGAGATGACATAGGAAGAAGCGCGGTAGGAATTGTGGGCGGTTTCTCTGATGAAGATGAACCTTTCTTGGATGAAAGTTGGGACAGCATCATTGGATGAAAAGAAAACAAGACAAACTGCGAAGATGTAGAAATTGAGAAGCCTGTTAATGTCTTGGAAAGATGGATGACCCAGGTTCTTGAAAAGCGAGGATAGAATAAGTGCCATAACAGCTAATACGATCTCTCTCGAGAGGAAAAGCTCAGGAGTGCGAACCACGTTAAGTACTGTGCGCCATGAAAGAACTGCTACCTCCCGGAGCCATGGGTTTGCAAATTTAGGACCGTGATCTGACCCATCAAGCTCTTCCTCACAACTGAATTCTTCGTAAGAAGGGGAATATGGGTCCAGCGAGGGGTTAGAAAATTCTGGGGGTTTTGGACGAGAAACAACATGCTGTGGTGTTGAGAATCGGCTTGAAGATTGGCTTCTTGGCCCAGTCATTGGTGTTTTCCCGGGTGTCCTTCCTGGAGTTCTCGCAGGAGTCCATGACGGTGCTCGGCGAGGAGTTCCCTTGATACCATGGTAGACCCAGACTGGAAACTCTTTGTAGAATTGAGAAGCCAAACGAGGATTATGAACACCACTTTGCATTGGTGTGCGTGCAGGTTTCCGTTCCAGGGAGTTGTCAAATTCCTCATCATCATCTTCGTCGTAGTAATCAACTTGACCAGAGTCCGCTTGAGATGTCATATCCCCTGTACCCGAGAATCCTTGGCTTCGGAGGCTGATGGCATACTTTGACAGAGGGGTCTTCATGTAAGGAGTACGTGGTGTCCTGGCAGTTCTTGGTGTTTTGCGGACTGGTGTCTGTGCCGCTTGATCCGGTTTGATACCATCGCGTTGGTAAAACACAAGGGGATCAAGTCCCACGGTTGATTCATCATACTCCTTGATCACGTCCAGGAAATACTCAATGCTGTTTTCACCATCAGGAAGAGGCCTTCCAAATCTAGAAAGATAGTTAGGAAGAGCAACTGGGCTTCCCATATATATCAGTCTTCCCCTGTTTGCATAATTTGATGTCTTAGCAAGCAAGATGTAATAGTAGTAGCGGAGAATCTGATGGATACAATTCCAGGGTTTTATAGGAATTGAGTTTTTCAAGCATTTTACCTTGCAAGAATCGTGATACGGTCCAAGAGCATTTGAATCCTGAAAGATGGCTGGTGGATGGTCATCAAGATTATACTACCACCCCGAGCTATGTCTTTCACCTTTTCAACCACACTGTAAGCACTTGTAGAATCAAGACCAGAAGTGGGTTCATCAAGGAACAGCAGGGATGGCTTATGGATAATATCAATTCCTATAGACACCCTTCGCCTTTCCCCTCCTGACACTCCTCTGTTTCCCTCGTTCCCAATATAAGTATGTGTAGCACTCTGCAGAACCAAATATGCTACTAACTTCAAGTTTATGCTCACATAATGTAGTACATGTCTCGGTGACTGTGTGTGTGATCAGGAAGAAGTCATACCGTTAAACCCAGTTGGCGAAGGAGCTCATGGACTCTTTTCTTCTTCTCAGCCCTGGAAACTGAAGGAGGAAGTCTGACTTCAGCTGCGAACATAAAGGTCTCAAAAACTGTCAACATGGGGAAGAGCTGGTCATCTTGCATTACGTACGATGAAATCATCTTCATGTAGCTTGTAGTTACCTGCACAGAAGATGCCTTATATATAACCATGTTGTTGAACAAAATCAGATATTTTCAAGATTGAATGAGAGGTATAGTAGATAACACCAACCGGTTTTCCATCTATCCGAACAGATCCCTGGAGACTCCCTCTTGCAATCCGACCAGCAATGGCGTCAAGAAAAGTGGACTTCCCAGCACCACTAGGCCCCATAATAGCCATAACCTCACCCCTTATAGCCTGTCCAGAGATATCATTGAGAAGATATGCTTCTTTGGTGATCCACACCCCGTCTTTCTTCTGCTTTTTCATGACACTATATGACAGGTTCTTGAACTCCAGGCCATGTCCTGCCATCATCTTCCGGGGTTCCACTGGCACTCCATTTTTCTTACGTAATGCCGTTTTGTCCATGTCTAAGAGAGTCTCAAGATTGTTATTTGCATCTGACCGGCCTAGGTTCTTCATCGTCGATGGAGATCAGTGAGCACCTTTTGATCTTGTTTTTGGCTTAGCCAAAGATGCGTTTCAAGAATTCTCTGAGAACTGAAGTTAGAATTCTGGTATGCTATAAGAAGGTGAGGGATGAACCATGTGGATTGCAGACAAAATCGAGATGGTACAGCCTTTCTTTTTCTGGATTTAACCTCCCTTGTTTTCGTCATTAATTTGCCTTGATGTTTCCGGTGCTTGTTCTGTCTTCGTTACATTGTGCGCTAGAGACCAGCCTTTTTCTTTCGTTCTCTGTTTGTTTGTATGTTTCTTTTTCATAACCTCTGGCCTTTCAAAGCCGAAGAATAAAAGCCAGAGCCAGCAAAATTGTGACATAACTGGTTGGTGGGGTCCATGGACAAACCACTAAGATCCAGACAGAATAAATTTAATTCACCTTTCTAATTGTGTTTATTGTTTTTTTTTTTTTTAAAGAAACGAACTTCTAATTATGTCCTACGTACAAATGCACCCCAAGCAACAGTTGGAAGTCGTTTTGCCAAGTTTCAAAAAGATGGGTAAATTTTATGGCCAATGTATTTATATAATTAAATAAATCTTGAAATATATGTGTAATTAAATGAAAAAAAAATAGTTGTTAATGTCAATTATATAGATAAATATAGATAAAGATATCTAATATTTCAAAATAGGCCATTGATCTAATTGTATTTAATAACTTTGGTTTTTTACTAATTAAATATTAATAAAAATAAACATGCACATAAAAATAATTAAATTAAATTAAATTAAAAAATATTATGTAAGGTTGCACAAAAAATAAAAACACCTACTAATATTAGAAAATAAATACCACAACCTTATTTGAAAGTTTTTGAAAAAAAGCATAAGTGGGGAGTTTTTGTAAAATTAAAATTCAAATTTTTTTTTTCAAATAATTAAAAGTATCATCTTTAAATTCAATTTTCTCGAATATTGGTTATTAAAATTTATGTAAACTAGAAGTGGAAAAAATGTTGCATTACTTTTATAAACAATTATACAAGATATTGTTATACCTATACTTATTAATTAATCTTGAATTATTATACATATTTTGTTCAAGAAAAAATATTTTAAAATTAGAAGTTGAAAATGAACTTAAAAAAATATATAGATAATAAAAAGTGATAATGATGGAGAGTAAAAAACACCTTTTAGTGAATTTTGTTACCAATATGTTATTATCCACCAAACTACTACTGTTTATTTACCTTAACAACATAGCATTGTTGAAATAAAGAACTAAACTCTAAAAAAATAATGAATGTATGTTAACAAATTTGGAAGCACTTTAAAACTTGTGAGCGCAGAATCTTGACTTAATACACCAATGGCTTAATGATACAAAAATGGAAAAAATGATGAGAGAGGAACATAGTAAGTGAATGAGAAAAATATCAAAATGAGCCAACAACAAATCTTCTCCCTTACTTTTTACGAGACAAGCACCAATTTCTTTACCAATAGTATTCTCCACTCACCACAAGGCTTTTTATCATGACTCCACTCGTGGTAAATTGCAACTCTACATACCATGATGTACATATAATATTATGCTCCACGAGGTAAGTGTGATCAAGGTCTATAAATATATATGATTACCATGTAAAATATTCAAGTCAAGCTAAGACAATCCAGGCTAAACCATATAATTTCATATAATATCAACAACAACAAGTAACCATACAATAATTTTAGCAACTATAAGCAACTATACAACATTTCTTAAAACCACAAATAACCATTCAATAATCCAAAAAGTTTAGACAGAACACAAAACTTTCATGTATACACTCTCCTACATTCTTTACTCTCCCACGCATTGTTTCATTCCTATATGTTTTCTAACTTAAACATTGGAGGGTTCCTTGTTTCGATAAGAAACTTGTTTTACAAGAAAACTTGAGACAGTCACCCTGTCAACCCACCAGAATTATGACAGTCATCCTTGTTTTACAAGAATCACTCTACCAGCCTAGGATCATAGTCCGCGGAAAGCTTAATTCAGTTTAAAGTTTTCACAACTTCATTAGATATACATCAAAGAAGAAAGAAAATAAGTATATATATATATATATAAAAAAAACCAACAAGAACAACACTTGATAGTTATAAGAAATGTGAAATGATTGGAAAGAAATTTAAAATCTAGAAGAAGAAGAAGATGAAAAATCAAGAACAAACTTAAAAAACAAGAAATTTTTTTGAGAACGAAGATAAATAAAACATAAAAACCTATAAAAATAAATAATATATCAAAGAGCATGCATAATAGAACCTAAGACAAAGAGACACGCAAGCATAATTGAATATCTTGAAAATAATCAAGGAATAAAATCCAACAATATACTATATTCATTAGCCTAATTCAACTACTTATTTTCTTTATATACATGTAATCTTATGTAATGATGTTAATAAATGCTACCATTAAATTACTATCAACTATACAATAATTGTATTAAACGACATAAAAAAGAGAATTAATAACTAATTAATTAGCCAATAAATCATACATGAGATGGGGAGAGGAGAAATGTTGACACCATATTTGTGAGGGGGTTGTAGGAGAAAAAGAAAAGGAAATGACAAGAGGAGCGAATGATTTAGTTTTGAGTTTTAATTTCTTTTAAAATTACTGATAAAAATTTCATTAACACAAGTCAATTATGCCAATATAATGTTTTTATTTTTTATTCTGCTGCTATTTTCATCATAAATGACTAAGTGAAATTTTTCATCATAAATTCCATTGATAAACAACAATAAAATATTTTTCATCGATGTTTTTATTGTTTTTTTAATTTTCCAGTAGTGATCAACCTGACTTGTTGAATAAACTCGTATATTCAATGAATAAGATTTTGAAAAAAATAAGAGTGGCTTTTTATCGAACATAGAAGAAACTTGCTAAGATTCAATTGACAAGAATATATTATTACCTCTCTTTAAAATTAATGAGGATATATGCATACACCACTACCACCTAATGCTTTTTTTCTTTTATATTAACGAGAAATGCCAGTGTTGGCTGTTTGAATTTTTTAGTCCAGCCAACTAATTTCTAAAGAAAAAGGCCGGCATATAAAGCTATAGACCATGAGCTTATGTTCTTGGAAAAGTCTCTATGTGCTTCCCCTTAAATTAACCATCAACCTCTCTCTTGTATATTACAAATTTGTTACCAATAATTATGCAAAAACCCTATAAATATTGGTTGATTTCAGAGTTAGAATCACTTTCAAACTAACTCAAGATATTGACACAGTTCATCCTCACAGTGGCCTTGATGAATGATTCAAATCTATGGTTGGATTGAGCCGCGCCAATACTGTGTGCCACTGCCTTTCTTTCTTTCATTCTTTGCTTGTCTCCTTCCTGCAGCTATAGATGATATTTTATACAAAGGGTGGTGGTGTCTGTATATATTTGCTTAATTTGTTGCTGCGAATTAAAAATACATGAGATCTGAATGTAACAGATCCTTAATTTGATATAGAAATCATCATAATCAATATATGATTATTTGCTCACAACATTGGGATATGGTATTTCTGGGAATCAAAGCTTAATTAGACAGGTTACTTCACACGACTCAAGCAAATCCTCATCACTAAGCCAATCCCTTCAAAAAAAACATCGTTCTTTCTCTTAAAAGAATGTTATATTCTCTCTCCCTTTCTTCAAAAACTTTAGTTTGATCATTTGAAAGGGGATTTTTCTTGCTTTTCACCGTAAAATAAGATGATGTTTCATACAATGTTTGATCATTTTTTGCTCAGGAAGTTTTCATTTGGTTTATGGAAAGGAAAACGTTTCCCCCGCCAACCTCTTGAAATTATTTTTATCTTGAAAATTATTTTGATTAGATGTGTTACATTGAAATAAATGATAGATTATTTAATGAGTAACAATAATATTTTATTAATTTTATTTTTATGTTGAAAATTTTAGAGAAATTATTTTTTTAAGGAATTGATAAAAAAATAAATAATATTAATTTAGATTGAATAAGTTTCAATTGAACAAATGATATATAATTAGTTGGGTATTGATTACTTGTTAATTGGATTTATCTAGTTAATATTTTGACACATCATTACATTTTT
>Ga0325411_1002995_pt1 | contig 19040 bp, 16 predicted proteins | sample PopdelMetagenome_13_FD_206181 | JGI IMG/M metagenome (GOLD analysis project Ga0325411, IMG submission 206181) | Populus deltoides microbial communities from Bellville, Georgia, United States - Xylem-PdIQD-R4 | ecosystem: Host-associated > Plants > Phyllosphere > Stem > Wood/Secondary xylem...
TTACAATGAATCCCCTGATGACATGACACTCTATAATGCCTTGATGACATGAATTCTTATACTTCTTCTGTATTGGGTAATTTGGTAAATGATATTCTTAAAAGTTTTTTCTCACTAAAAATATATTTATTTTTTGAATTTTTTATACTATTACATTAAATCCATTCAAAAATATATAAAAAAATTAATTTAATATCTTTTCAAAAAAATAAATAATTTAAAAAACTGAAACTATTATATTGTCAAATATATCATAAAAAAGAAAAAAAAAAGAAAGTGATAGAAATTCATTCAAGAACAATAGGATAAAAAGAAGTTGATAGAAAGATATTAAACACAAAGGAAGGAATTAGAAAGAAAAAAAATGATTTGACCACCACAGTTATGGTAAAATTGTAAAAAAAAAAAAAGTGCTATAAATTCATTCAAGAACAATAGGATAAAAAGATGTTGATAGAAAAATATTAAACAAAAAGAAAGGAATTAGAAAGAAAAAAAAATGATTGGACCACCACAATTATGGTAAAATTGTAAAAAAAAAAAAGAAAAAAATGCTAGAAATTCATTCACGAACAATAGGATAAAAAGAAGTTGATAGAAAAATATTAAACAAAAAGAAAGGAATTAGAAAGAAAAAAAATGATTGGACCACCACAGTTATAGTAAAATTGTAATAACGAAGATTTAGATGAAAAGGATGATGGCAGCAACAATAAAATGATGGTTATAGTGGTGGTGGTGTGGTGGTTCTTAAAATAGTTTAATTATATTATGAGTTGAACACTAATCATAAAGTATTTTATAAAACTTTATGAGTTGGAAATATTTTTTAATAAATAAATTAAGTTTATAAGTTTGTCATAACCCAATTTTTAACCATTTTATTTTAATTATTATTATTATTTTATTTACTGAAAAGGATAGAAAAATGATGATAATGATGAAAAAACAAGTAAAATGAAATAAATGAAGAATGAATTAAAATTTGGGTTAAAGACAACATGATTGGAAGTTTGGGGGTTTAATTAAACTTTGGAATTAATCTAATTAATCCAATCAACGGTTTAATTGGAGAATTGATAAGTTTTGAGACTTAATTGAGCTTGAAATTAATTTAATTAATCCAATTAGGGGTTTAATTGGAGAATTGATAAGTTTTGAGACTTAATTGAGCTTAGAATTAATTTAATTAATCCAATTAAGGGTTTAATTGTAAAATTGATAAGTTTTAAGACTTAATTGGACTTAAATTTAACTTAATTAATGAAATCAGGGACTTAATTGAAGAATTATCAAAGTTTGGGGTTAATTTGGGGCAAAATTGCAACAGTTAGAGTTCAAGGACTGTTTTGTAAAAAGCTCTGAACTGCAGGGGTCCAATTAAAGTTTATCCAGGGGCTTGCTTACGAAAATTTCAAAACTTCAATGACCAAAACACAAATGGCCATTAACAATCGAACGGCGTCGTTTCAAAGATAACCCATCATCTTCTTCCGTTCACCAAACCAGAAAAACGAACGACCACCGCCGCACAACCGTTACTTCTGCAATTATCACACTTTATGGTTGGAAGAAACGGCATTGTTTTCTCTGGCTATAAAAGCCATAGAACGACCGAGAAAAAAAAAAGGCAAGCAGGAACCACAAAAAAAACAGAGCAAGATAGAGGGAAGAAACCCAGCAAAACAGAGAGAAAGAAAATACACAGAAAAAAAAACAGAGAAATCGCAAACAAAGAAACCCAGAAAAACCAACATTAACATCACCGTCTCCTCAAATTCCCCCTGCAAATCGGAAAAAGGAAGAACCCAAGCAGCAAGCTGTGACCTTCATCATCACCGAAACAAAAGGAAAACAAAAGGGGGCAGTCATACACAGACGAGAACGAAATCATTGAGCTGCAAGCCTCCTCGCGATCTCCAGAAGCAGGTAAGCCGTTCTCATTCTCTCTTCATTCTTGTTTGGAATTGTGCAAATGTAAGAACTGTGCGAAGGTAATTTAATTACCTTTGTACAGTTGCTGCACGCGTGAAATTGCTTCACGCGTGCAGTTTAATTAACTCTGTCGGGCCACTGGTTTGGGCCAGTGGCCGGGCTGGCTGGGCCTAGCCCAACCCCTTTTGGGCTAAGCTGGGCCCGGTTCAAAAAAAAATATAGATAATAAAAAATAAAAAAAATGAGAAGTGTAGAAATTTTGTTTTTTTGCATGTCTTAGAATTTTTTTTTTTCAATGTACTAGTGTAGAAATAAAAATTTCTCATGTTTTAAAAAAAAATATTTTTTTATGATTCACTGATATTAGGATCAGAAAAAAAATAAAAAAAATATTGTTTTTTTAGGCTATGAATATTTACCAACGTCAGATTTGGAATTATTCGTAGTGGAATATTTACCAACGCCAGAGTTGGAATTATTCGTGGCGGAACTTTTAATTGGAATTATTTGTGGTGAAATATTTACCAACGCCAGAGTTGGAATTATTCACGGCGAAACTTTTAATTGGAACTATTTGTGTTGGAATATTTACCAACGCCAGAGTTGGAATTATTCGTGGTGTAATTTTTAATTGGAATTATTTATGGTGGAATATTTACCAACGCCAGAGTTGGAAATATTCGAGATTCACTGATATCAGGATCCGAAAAAAATTAAAAAAATATTGTTTTTTTAGGCTATGAATATTTACCAACGCCCGAGTTGGAATTATTTGTGGTGAAATATTTACCAACGCCAGAGTTGGAATTATTCGCGGCGAAACTTTTAATTGGAACTATTTGTGTTGGAATATTTACCAACGCCAGAGTTGGAATTATTCGTGGTGTAATTTTTAATTGGAATTATTTATGGTGGAATATTTACCGACGCCAGAGTTGGAAATATTCGAGATCAAATATTCATTGATGCCAGAGTCAGGAGTATTATGATCAAACCATCATTTTTTAAAAAAATAAAAAAATATACATGCATTGATTTAAATTTATTTTGTAGGTTTATTCATTGAAATTAGAGTCAATAATATCATACGTTCTTACACATAAATCAACAAAAAGTTTTAGCAAATTAAGATTAAAACAACAATGCAGCTTACCTCAGGTAGGGTGCGCTAGAGGTGTTAATACCTTCCCTAGCCTCAACCAGTCCCGTACCATAGAATCTCTCTTGACCAGTTAGGGTTCCTAGTGACCATAATACTAGGTGGCGACTCCTTAAACAAGACCTTTTTCCTAAAAGAACAAGATGCCAGAAATCTGTTCTTTTTCCCTAATCAAGATTATTTTTAAGGTCACCGTGAAGTCGGGTGCGACAGAAGGGCGACTCCACTGGGGACTTGACTAAGCTTTGCTTTTTGTTTGTTAATTGCTAAAATGCTTGTTATGTTGTATTAGGAGGTTGTGGATTATTTTATTTATTTATTTTATTTATCTTTTATTATTTATAGCTTTAGCATCCATATTTATTCATATCATTCATACATATATTGGATATAGATTTGTGCCTCCACGCGCCATTCATTTCATTATTTGTCATATCAACTTTAAGTTAAGTGGGGAAGTAACAGTACCCCAATGGCTTTAGCCTGGGTAAGACTCGCGAAACTATCCAATTTTCGTTTGATTGTTTACTTGGAAGTGGTTGATATGCCAAACTAATATTTCTCAAGGCCTCTATCTTTACACTACTTGTAAGCCTCATATCAACCTTTCGAGGACGATCACTGCGCATGCGAGAGACCTTTTGAGACTAGATAGCGACCTACCTCAAGCATTTTAATGGCTAAAACTTAACATATGACATTTTATTACAGGATTTTTGACATAATGGTTGTTAATCGTGAGATCACCACCATTAAGTATATGCTTGAATCTGAATCATTGCATATGGCTGAGGGGGACTGCCTTAAACTGGATGTTAATGGAATACCACCACTTAAAGATGTGAGATGCATAATAAATGATGCAAGCCGTTTGTTTCCACTCACCAAATACATGGCCGATGAGACAGAGTTTACCAAGATATATGGGAGGATTTTGCATCTTTTGAAAGTTCCAGTGCTGCCATTAGCCATTAAAGCTTTAATTCATTTTTGGGATCTTGATTATCGATGCTTTGTGTTTGGGAACTTTGATATGGTGCCTACCATTAAAGAATACAGTGTTCTGACAGAATTTCTTAAAGATACTCATAAGGTATACTTTTGTCACAAAGGTGAGAATGTCATAGAGGAGCTAACCAAGTTGCTTGGAATCCATCAAATGAACTTATATAGAGAGAAAAATAATTCTGGTGGTCTAAGATGGAAGCAACTAGAAGAGTTGTTGATTGCTAAAAAGTCTAATCCAAGTGCTAAATTGGAGGGATATAGAATATTGGCTTTGGGGATATTTTGGCTAATCTTATGCCTTTCAACTGCTGGGATCATCAGTCTAGAAGCAGCAAATTTGTTTGTTGAGTATGAGAAGACCAAGATTAATCCTTCTGCCGTAATTTTGGCTGAAACTTTCTTATCACTCAACCATTGCAAAAAGACTGGAAAGGGTTCTATGAGATGTTGTGTTCCATTATTATTCATCTGGTTGGTAAGTCACATGGAATCCAAGACACCATTATTCAAAAATTTTTGGTGGTTTAATCAAAAGCCACTCGAGCTATTTGTATCAAGTGAATGGGAAAACTTTTCTGAAGATGATTGGAGGGTAAAATTGCAAGAGCTTCCACAAAGCAATTTTATTTGGAGAGCACCTTGGATGAAAAATGTAGCATGCCTAATGGGTTATGGAAAGAAGCCTTGGGTACCATTAATGGGGGTGACCGGATATGTTAGTTATGCACCTACTTTGGTTGCAAGACAACTTGGAGGCATACAAAGTATTCCAAGAACAGTGGGTATAGCTCAATTCACTGGAATCTACAAAGGAGTCACCAGTGAGATGCTAGAAGACATTAAACAGGATTGGAAATCTCTAGTGCTTGTGAAAAAGGAGACCGGATTAAGGAGTCCTACGGTTAGTGAAAGGTATCCTGAATGGTGTAATGGAGGAGTCACCTGTGCGGATCCAATTTCTAAACCTGTGGGAACACGAAGGAAAAAGGTAGATTGTGAAGAAGAATTAAGAGAATAAGTAAGGCAACTGCAAGCTAAGCTTAAAACAAAGAAAGAGCTAAGTGCATCTTTGGAGCATCAATTAACTGAGGAAAAAGCTGCGAGAAAAGTAGTTGAAGAAGAAAGGGACGCTGTGGGTCAAGACTGGATAAAGGTGATGGAAAACCTGGAAATGCAAAAAGCTATTAACCAAGACGTGATGGGAAAAGCTAAGCATTGGAAAGAGTTGGCTGCTAAAACTCAAGCTGCACTAGACTCACATATGACAGATATAGATAAGTTCAAAGACCAAGCTGAGATTGAGGCATTTAACACTAAAGAAGAGCTAAGAACGGGGATGCATAACCATAAGATCGAGGTAGAAGCATTGAAATCCAAGCTGACCAGAGAGAAGTTGAAGATGGTGCAATTAATTGAAAGTAGAAAAATGATAGAACAACACAATCAAACATTGGATACTTCCAATAACTTTCTGTCTAGAAACAACTTAATCCATACTGAGAGGATAAAAGAACTACAGGATCAGATTGATCATGCTGCCACAAAGGCTCATTTGTTACGAGTAGAAGCACGACAGGTGGGAGGGGATATTATTAAGTATCGACGAAGTTTAGATAACACTGATCTTTTCTTAAGGGCTGTAGCTAATAAGGGCAGTGCTTTGGCTCCTGTATTAGATTAGATCAATTCTTATGTAAAACTTTGGAATAAATAATAAAGGGCTAAGACCCACAGTTTTCTTTCATATATGGTTGAAAGTCTAAAGGGCATACAGCTAAGCAGATCTCCTTTTCAGTATCACAACAATGATATCAGATTCAAGCTCAAACCACATATCTAAAGCAAAACAACCATATGTCATAAAAAGTGAATCTATATCCAATATTTTGCATCCACATTCATGCATATGCTTATAAGATGTTACATTTTGCATATACTAGGTGAAATGTAGGTCCCCCATTGAAACGTGTCCATAACACCCGTTTACGGACACAAATGGATAATGAAGAGAGAGCTCAATTAGAAACTGGATACAAAAAAGAGATGGAAAGCCTAAAGAAGGATGTAGCGAGGCTTACTAGTCTGCTCGAGCAAGCTTTGAAATCCAAATCTGGAGAAGGAACATCTTCTCAACCATCGTTCACAGCTCAATTCCAGCCAATGCCTACAGCTTCCTTCATTCCGCCATCAAAACCTCATGATGTGGATCATTTCCTGCTTGCTCAACTAGCATTCCTGATAAGGATTCCCCATATTGTTCCAAGAGAAGAAGAGCCCCAAAGGGATAGAACGGTGGATGAGGGTGGTCAGGAGAAACTAGCTGCTTTAGAAGAAAGAATGAGGGTCATCGAAGGAACCAATTTGTATGACCCGGTAAAAGCTGCTGAAATGTGTTTAGTGCCTAATGTGGTTATTCCCAGGAAATTCAGAGTACCAGAGTTTGTCAAGTATACTAGAACTCAATGCCCGATAACCCATCTTAAAGCATATTGTAATAAGATGGCGGAGGTGGTTCATGATGAGAAGTTATTGATCCATTTCTTCTAGGACAGTCTGAGTGATGCTGCTCTTGCCTGGTATATGCATTTAGATAACATCAAGATTAAAGGTTGGAAGGACTTGGTGGATGCATTTATTAAGCAATATAAGTTTAATATGGATGTTGCCCCAGATAGATCAAGTCTACAAACTATGGAAAAGGGTAATAAAGAGTCTGTAAGAGAGTATGCCCAAAAATGGCGTGAGGCAGCTGCACAAGTTAACCCTTCATTGCTAGAGAGGGAAATGATGGTTTTATTTTCCAACACTTTTAAAGCCCCGTATTTTAAGTACTTGGTTGGTAGTGCCGCACATAATTTTTCTGATCTGGTTTTCATAGCTGAAAGGATCGAACATGTTATTCGAGGGGGAAGAATTGTAGATCCAATTGAAAAAAGAGGTTTTGTGGAAAGGAAGAAAGAATCAGAAATTCATAATGTCGAGAGGGGAGGAAGAGGAAGGAAAGTCTACCAAGACAATTATAACTTCAAAACTGTCACACCCACTCCTTCCATATCCAACATAAAGTTTGCTTCACCTACCCATAACCAAAATAACCCTGCGAACAACCAAAACAACAATATCCACCGCCCAAGAAGAAATTTCTTGGAAGAACAAGTACAACTTCCGCCATTGCCTCTAACTCTCACTGAAATGCATAAAAGGCTCCTGAGTATCGGCCAAATAACACTTGTTCCTTTACCCCCTTTACAGCCACCATTCCCTGCTTGGTACAAACATGATAAAAAATGCGAATACCATGCCGGTGCCCCTGGTCATAACATTGATGGATGTATTGCATTCAAAAGAAAAATACTCCAATTTATCAAAGCGGGGTGGATTTCCTTTGATGATTCCCCGAATGTAAAATCCAACCCTTTACCAAACCACGCTTCAGGAAGTGGGGAAGTCAATAGCTTGGAGGTGGAAAAAGAGGGTAAAACAATGCTGAAAGTCACAATAAATAGTTTGTATGAGATGTTGAAACAAGCTGGGTATCTCAAAATACCAGTCAATGTGCAAGCTGTAAGAGGCATGAGCGAATACTGCAAATATCATCAGCAGTTTGGACACGATATAGACTCTTGTGAGGAGTTTAATTGTGAGGTGGAAAGCATGATGACACGTGGGGTGTTGAGATTAATGAAACATGAAGAAGATGGCTTGGTAGGAACATTGACTGGTTATGGCAATAAAGAGGAAGTTTGTCGATATCAACCAACTGAAAGGGGTCCCCCTAAAATGATCCTAACCAAGCCTTTGAATATTGCTAGCGGAAATTATAATGTCTTGCCTTATAATTATGATTATTCCTTTTGTAGCCCAAGTCTTACCCCAGTCTTCAACGCCGAGGTAGGAGGACTCACTAGAAGTGGGAGATGCTTCACTCCCGAAGAGTTAGAAAACCATAAAAAGGATAAAGGGAAGAATGTGGTAGAGATGAAGGAAGTTAATAAGCCAGTAAGTGATGAAGAAGCTAATGAGTTTTTGAAATTGATGAGGCATAGTGAATATAGCATGGTGGAACAGCTTAAAAGGACGCCAGCTAGGATTTCCTTGTTGTCGCTGATATTAAGTTCAGAACTTCATCGGAATGCCCTTCAAAAGGTTCTCAACGAGGCATATGTTCCTCAAGACATCACATATGATTCTATAGAGCATTTAGTGGGTAGAATTCAAGCCACCAACTATCTTTACTTCACCGATAATGAACTTGATCCTAAGGGGGTTGGCCATAATAAGTCATTGTATATCACCGTAAAGTGCAAGGATTGTGTTATTGCGAAGGTGCTCATAGATAATAGCTCTGCTTTAAATGTGTTGCCAAGAAATGTGCTGGATAAAATGCCTGTTGATGCTTCTCATATGAAGCCCAGTACCATGACTGCCAGAGCATATGATGGGTCACCTAGACCAATCATCGGGAATATTGATGTTGAATTGGTTATTGGCCCTCAAACATTCCAAGTAACATTACAAGTAATGGATATCCATCCATCATACAGTATTTTGTTGGGGAGGCCTTGAATCCACGCAGCCCGAGTCGTCACATCTTCTTTACATCAACGGCTTAAATTTATCATCAATGGAAATTTGGTGACGGTGAGAGCCGAGGAAACTCTGTCAGTGATGAGAAATATATCAATCCCTTACATAGAAGCTGAAGGAAGTATAGATGGAAATCTGCATGTGTTTGAGGTGGTAAATGCCGAATGGGTACCTGAGAATACAATATGAAGGAAACCAGAGGTTTCTGAGGCTGCAATGATGGCTGCTAAATATTTTTTGAAGCACGGACTGCCATTCCGGTATGACCCTATCACAGGAATGCCTGAGAGGATCAACGTAATAAAGATGAAATGCGTCGATCAGAGGTTCAGTTTAGGTTTTAAACCTAGAAAGGAAGATTTCAAGAGAGCGGCTGAGTTTAAAAGAGAAAGGAGGATGGTTCGAATCGAAGGAAAGGAGCCTAATGAGGAACGAATCCAGATCCCTCCAATCCACATAACATTCCCACGACCTGCACAAGTGATCAATGCTGGGGGTGAAATTGAGAGGATGAGCAAAGAGTTTAGCGGTGCTACCATCCACTATCTGGAAGAGATCAACAAACAAGAACCCCAAGGGGGTTTTGAAGATGAAGGGAGCCCCTATGAAGAACTACCCCAATTGACTGTGAGTGCTCTAGAGGATGGTCTACCTGAGTTTGTGAGAAGATTAGCTGAAGGGGAAGAGTTGAACAATTGGGAAATTCATGAAGTCCCGATTATCTTTAAAAAGTAAACATTTGTCGATTGCTTGCTTGTTATGTTTTGCTACATTTTGTTTGAATAAATTTGCGTTGCCAGTAATTGTGGCTCAAGATATTGGCAACAAGATTTTGTTTTGAGCCCTTCTATCATTTTAAGTTTTAATGAGATCATGCTTTGTTTTTCCCTTCATCATGCCTTCTAGTTTCACCTTTTCCATTATGCACTCATAACAAAGGCACTTTCCGCTTTCAGAGAATCTGAAAGTGGGGCAACAATAAACTTACAAACTCATTGCATTGAGAATAATTGGTCTAATTTTGATAAAACTATAACTTCAATGGATGAGGAAGAAGATGGTGAAAATGACATTGAGGAGTTCAAGAAGCTTATAAAACAATCCGAACATGCATGGGAGCCTGCAAGAGAGGAATTAGAATTAATAATGTAAGTACCGAGCATGACAAAAAGGAGTTGAAATAGGGATGTTGATCACTACAAATATGAGAATTGAGTTGGTCGCCCTTTTGCGGGAGTATATAGATATTTTTGCCTGGTCATACGCTGACATGCCTGGTTTGGATACTGAAATAGTACTGCATAGGTTACCTTTGATTGAGGGTTGCCGATCAGTCAAACAGAAGCTAAGAAGGAAAAAACTTGATGTATTGCTCAAGGTAAAAGAAGAGATAACAAGACAGTGGGATGCCGGTTTCTTGGAGGTAGTAGAATATTTTGAATGGGTGTCTAACATTGTGGCGGTTCCCAAGAAGGACAACAAAATCAAAGTGTGCGTGGAATTTCAGGATTTGAATAGAGCAAGCCTGAAGGATGACTTCCCGTTACCTCATATAGACGTGTTGGTAGACAATGCTGCTAAGAGTTCCACTTACTCTTTCATGGATGGTTTCTCCGATTATAATCAGATTAAAATGGCTGAAGCAGATAAGAGAAAGACGACATTTATCACCCCATGGGGAACTTACTATTATAAAGTAATGCCATTTGGATTGAAAAATGCTAGAGCAACATACCAAAGGGCAATGGTAGCACTTTTTCATGATATGATGCACAAGGAAATTGAGGTCTACGTGGATGACATGATCGCAAAGTCCAAAGATGAAAAAAGTCATATCCCAGCTTTAAGGAAATTGTTCAAGAGGTTGAGAAAATATCAGTTGAAATTGAATCATGCAAAGTGTACATTCGGGGTGAAATCAGGTAAATTATTAGGATTTGTGATGAGTAATAAAGGCATAGAAGTGGACCCCGACAAAATAAAAGCCATACAAGACATGTCTGCTCCAAAGACCGAAAGAGAAGTTCGAGGCTTTTTGGGGCGCTTGAACTATATTGCCCGTTTTATCTCACAACTTACAATCACATGTGAACCGATTTTTCGATTACTCTGAAAGAAGAATCCTGGGACATGGGATGAAAATTGCCAAAAAGCTTTCGATAAGATCAAACAGTACTTACAAAAACCACCATTGTTGGTACCGCCCGTGCACGGAAGGCCACTCATCCTGTATTTAACTGTGATCGAATCAGCTATGGGTTGTGTGTTGGGGCAACAAAATGAGTCAGGAAAAAAGGAGCAAGCCATCTACTATTTGAGTAAGAAGTTCACCGAGTGTGAATCCCGTTACAGTATGGTAGAGAAGTTATGTTGTAGTCTGGTGTGGAGTGCGAAGAGGTTGCGACAATATATGTTATACTACACTACGTGGTTGATCTCAAAAATAGACCCACTAAAGTATATATTTGAAAAGCCATACATGTCGAGTAGAATAGCCAGATGGCAAGTACTGCTGGCTGAGTATGACATCATCTACATGACAAGAAAATCAGTAAAAGGAAGCGCAATTGCTGATCATTTAGCCGATAATGCTATTGAGGATTATGAGCCTTTGAACTTTGACTTTCCTGATGAAGATGTGCTACTAACGAAAAAGGAAGAGAAGAGTGGTTGGTGGGCCATGTATTTTGACGGCGCAGTAAATGTATCGGGCAACGGGGCAGGTGCTATGATAATTTCCCCAAAAGGAAAGCAATATCCTATCTCAGTAAAGTTGCAATTTAGTTGTACAAACAACACAGCTGAGTATGAAGCTTGTATCCATGGATTGGAAGCTGCATTAGAGATGAAGGTAAAGAAATTAGAAGTATATGGAGACTCAATGCTAATAATCTGTCAGGTAAAAGGTGAATGACAGACAATGGATGAAAAGTTGAGACCATACTAGGAATACCTCTTCAAATTGGCTGAAAGCTTTGACGAAATAGATTTTACTCATTTGGGGAGAGACAAAAATCAATTTGCCGATGCGTTAGCTACCTTAACTTCTATGGCTATAATTGATTGTGGTGCCAAAATTCAACCTGTAAGCATCGAGATCAGAAATTTTCCCTCTCATTGTTGTTTAATAGAAGAAGAAACAGACAACGACCCATGGTACACGAATATAAAAAGATTCATCCAGCATCAAGAGTACCTGTCGGGAGCCTCAAAGATAGATAAAAGGACCTTGAGAAGAATGGCTATGGAATACTACATAGATGGAGAGATTTTGTATAAAAGGTCATTTGATGGGACTTTGTTGAGATGTCTGAGTGATCTAGAAGCCAACAAGGCCCTACAAGAAGTGCATGGTGGAATTTGTGCTACCCACACAAACGGACACATGATGGTTAGGAAATTGCAAAAAGCAGGTTACTTTTGGCTGACCATGGAGAAAGATTGCATAAATTTTGTCCGAAGGTGCCATAAATGTCAAGTGTATAGCGACAAAATCAATGCGCCTCCTGCACCCTTATTTAACATGGTGTCTCCTTGGCCCTTTGCAATGTAGGGAATAGATGTGATTGGGCCTATTAATCCAAAAGCCAGTAACGAACATCGTTTTATCCTTGTAGCGATTGATTACTTCACCAAATGGGTAGAGGCTTGCTCATATGCCCATGTGACTCAGAAAGTGGTCAAGCGGTTCATCGAAAAAGATCTAATCTGTAGATACAGTGTACCTGAGAGAATAGTGACTGATAATGCTCAAAACTTCAATGGAAAGATGATAGCAGAGCTATGCACAAAGTGGAAGATCAAGCATTCCAACTCGTCCCTTTACAGACCCAAGATGAACGGCGCTGTAGAAGCTGCTAATAAAAATATAAAGAAGATTGTTCAGAAAATGGTGATTACTTACAAAGATTGGCATGAGTGGCTTCTTTATGCTCTCTATGCGTATCAAATAGCAGTGAGGACATTGACCAGGGCTACACCATACTCTTTAGTATATGGAATGGAGGCAGTGGTACCATTGGAAGTGGAAATTCCCTCTTTAAGGGTCCTCATGGAATCGGGACTCGAGGAGACTGAGTGGGTCAAGATACGATACGAACAGCTAAATATGATCAGCGAGAAAAGGTTAGCAGCAATTTGTCACCACCAGTTATATCAAAGAAGGATAGCCAAGGCGTATGACCGAAAAGTTCGGCCAAAGGGGATTTAATATTGAGGAAAATTCTGTCATTACCAGGAGAAGATCGCAGTAAATGGGCGCCCAGTTATGAAGGACCCTACATAGTGAAGAAGACATTTTCAGGAGGGGCATTAATGCTAACAAGAATGGATGGGGAAGATGTAGTGAGGCCTGTGAACTTTGATTTTGTAAAGAAATATTATCCATGATGTATAAGTCTTTATCAAATGAATAAATAAGATTAGGCTAATGATTTCTCTTTGCATATTTTATTTTTTATAAAAGGTGCCTACCAAAAAAAAAACCCAAAAATATACCCTTACAACTTCGCATGATCTCATAGACATAATTGATCTCCTTTACCAAAAATTCCTTTCCCTATTGGAGTTTTGAAAAATTGATCTGGCATTTTGAAAAAAAAAATATTTGATGTTTATTCAAAACCATATTTTTAACATTCTACTTGTAGAATGACGAGTGAATCAAGCAACTCCATTATTGAGGTAACTAAAAAAAGAAAAAAGAAATGAATAACACTTACCCCATGACTCTTGAATCATTTGTTTTTAAATGTATGAATAATGGTATGTAGTGAACTCGTTGCTCATGACCCGTGAAATGCATCTTTGCAAAGACCAAACCATCACACTGGATGAGGTCAAAGTTTAGTGATCATAGCTGCTTGCGCTTGAAATGAGGAAAGGCTATCTTTGTTATGCCTTTCACTTTCTGAAATAAGTGCATCCCTTGCAATCCCTTTTTGAGCCTGAATAATTTTTCTTTCATGAAAAAAAAATCCCGACTAGGATCACACCCCACACTGGGGTCAAGAAAAAATTTCAATAAGAAAAGAGAAAATGCCGTGAGAAAGCCAAAAAGGCATAAGAGCTCAAGAAACTCAAATGCTAGGGGGCATGCCCAAATTACTAGAAAAAGTGACATCCAAGATAAAACGAATATACCCTAGCAAAGCAATAAAAAAAAAAGCAACAAATCAAAGAAGAGCGGCAAAAGAAAATATGAATAGTCAAATTGTTGATAGTGATCCTCAGTCTTTGAAACCCTGAAACACTGTTTGAGCCTTATGAATACTTTTCTTTCATAGCCAAAAACCACAGCCTACATTACATCCCTGTAGAAGTCCTTTCTAATCAAGCAAGCAAGCAACCTGAAACAATAAACAATGCTCTCAAAATGCAAAGAATGAATGTTCAAAAACAAACTTTTTCATAAGATTCATGACATCAAGAACAAACTACTCATTATTATTCATGCTGATAAAAATAAATGTTCAAAAAGAGACAAGTTTTTCTCATACAAAACCTCGAGCTTTTTCTCGAGCCCTTCACTTTGAAAACCTATAAAAACAAAAGGTCATCTCATGACATATTTCCACCGAAGACCTCATTGCCAAACACGAGCAAATAATCTCTTTTCCAAGAAATGAAATAACCAAGGAGTTGCAAGATTTCAAAAGCAAAGTGTTTTAGACTCACATCGAAATAATTTTTGTTTTCAAAATACAAGATCAAGATTTCAAGATTCATTCTAGACCCATATTCCTTCACCAAATTGAAAAGGAGAGAAATGAGAGAATGACTTCTTAAAACTATTATTTGTCTAAGTCGCTGACAGAGCACACTTAGGGATCATGACCAATACAAGGGGGCAACATTATGTTTAAAGAAAATCTATCTCTTCTAGAAAAAGAGAGGAACATTTCCTACAACAAGACAAGGGGGCATTTTGGTTTATGAAAGACAGTTTGATCCTTTCAGCAAGTGACACCGAATGTTTTTAGCAGTGAAATGAGGAGTAGTGAGTGATCCTCTCAAATTATTTGACAAGATAGAAAATCTCTAGCAAGCAATGGGTCATGATGGGCACCACAAAGGCTGAGTTGTGTAAACAAATCTGGAAATAAACTTACATGGGCCAACTTGAGTAGGCTAGAAGCCAAACAACAAAGATAACTCAAATCAGAGGTAGCGAGTCCTCATCAATCAAGCAACAAGAAGACTAAGAGGAGATGGGGGGCCTATATTTCAAATCAGGTAAAGATGCATGCATATCATCTAAACTTTGAGACATTGGACAATGAGTTTTGCAAATTTCATATGAGAAAATTCCAACGAAATCCATCAAGTGGAAGGCCAACTTGAAATGGCCAAAGATTGAAATTGCTATTGAAAATTTTTCATTTTTGAGAATTTGTCAACCTGGGCAAGCTGCCCATGAGAATTAGGCCACAAGAAAAATCTCTGTATTTTTCCACTACCTTTCATTTTTCATTCCTGAGGTAGTGCGTTTCCTAACCATACCTCCTTTTGAGTTCGCCTTCGAGCCCTCAACTCATTTCTTTACGAGCGCGCATTCGAGTCCTCGGCCATCAAAGGTAGTGCATTTCCTATCCTACCTCCTTTTGAGTGTCATTTCCTTTTGAGTGCGCCTTCGGGCTCTCACCTTATTTCTTTTCGAGCACACCTTCGAGCCCTCGACCATCAAAGGTAGTGCATTTCCTATCCTACCTCCTTTTGAGTGCACTTTCAAGCCCTCATTCCCTTTCGATGGCACCTCTGAGCCCTCATTTCCTTCGAGCTTCCATCTTTTGGAATAGTGCGCCTTCGAGCCCTATCAAGTCATCTTTTCCACCTCCTTCAAATCTATGTGAATTAAGCCACTTGAAAAATCTATATGTTTTTCCACCTCTTTCAAATGCGCCTTCGAGCCTTTGATCATCATTTTAAAGGCGCCTTTGAGCTCTCGACCATCTTTTTGAGTGCGCCTTAGAGCCCTTATTTTCCTTTCTCTTTTTACTGGGCAGGTAACCCATTACAATGTGACCATCTGTTAAAAATCCTCGTATTTTTCCATTGGGCCGGTAACCCATTACAATGTGACCATTTTTGAAAAAATCTTCGTATTTTTCCACTTGGCAGGTAACCCATTACAATGTGGACCACTTTTGAAAAATCTTGTATTTTTCTCATTGGGCCAATAACCCATTACAATATGACTATTTTTGAAAAATCCTCGTATTTTTTCACTGGGCAGGTAACTCATTACAATGTGACCAATCTGAGAAATCCTCGTATTTTTCAAGCATCGGGCAGGTCACCTGGAACAATTAGACTACTCGTAAAATTCTTCGCGTTCTTTTATCATTCCGCATGTTGCCCAAAACAATTTGATCCATTTGAAAAAAACAAAAAAAGGTGAGTCGTCTTCCAAATGACTTGTTTCTTGATATCTCTGTAAAGGTTGTGTGTCAATCTACCGTTTTCAAGACTAAAAAAAAAAGAAGCAAAGGTTCTTTCTGTATCTATTTTCTTTATAAATTTACTACACAAAGCTAAAAGAAAATGAAATTTTCTAATATCTTTGCATTGTAAATATTATAAAGAGGGGGCAACTGTCATAACCCAATTTTTGACCATTTTATTTTAATTATTATTATTATTATTTTATTTACTGAAAAGGATAGAAAACTGATGATAATGATGAAAAAACAAGTAAAATGAAATAAATGAAGAATGAATTAAAATTTGGGTTAAAGGCAACATGATTGGAAGTTTGGGGGTTTAATTAAACTTTGGAATTAATCTAATTAATCCAATCAAGGGTTTAATTGGAGAATTGATAAGTTTTGAGACTTAATTGAGCTTGGAATTAATTTAATTAATTCAATTAGGGGTTTAATTGTAAAATTGATAAGTTTTAAGACTTAATTGGACTTAAATTTAATTTAATTAATGAAATCAGGGACTTAATTGAAGAATTACCAAAGTTTGGGGTTAATTTGGGGCAAAATTGTAACAGTTAGAGTTCAAGGACTGTTTTGTAAAACGCTCTGAACTGCAGGGGTCCAATTAAAGTTTATCCAGGGGCTTGCTTACGAAAATTTCAAAACTTCAAGGACCAAAACACAAATGGCCATTAACAATCAAATGACGTCGTTTCAAAGATAACCCATCATCTTCTTCCATTCACCAAACCAGAAAAAGGGACGACCACCGCCGCACAACCGTTACTTCTGCAATTATCACACTTTATGGTTGGAAGAAACGACATTGTTTTCTCTTGCTATAAAAGCCATAGAACGACCGAGAACCAAAAAAAAGAGGGCAAGCAGGAACCGCAAAAAAAATAGAGCAAGACAGAGGGAAGAAACCCAGCAAAACAGAGAGAAAGAAAATACACAGAAAAAAACAGAGAAAACGCAATCAAAGAAACCCAGAAAACCAACATTAACATCACCATCTCCTCAAATTCCCCCTGCAAATCGGAAAAAGGAAGAACCCAAGCAGCAAGCTGTGACCTTCATCATCATCGAAACAAAAGAAAAACAAAAGGGGGCAATCATACACTGACGAGAACGAAATCACCGAGCTGCAAGCCTCCTCGCGATCTCCAGAAGCAGGTAAGCCGTTCTCATTCTCTCTTCATTCTTGTTTGGAATTGTGCAAATGTAAAAACTGTGCGAAGGTAATTTAATTACCTTCGCACAGTTGCTGCACTCGTGAAATTGCTTCACGCGTGCAGTTTAATTAACTCTACCGGGCCACTGGTTTGGGCCAGTGGCTGGGCTGGCCCAGCCCCTTTTGGGCTGAGCTGGGCCCGGCCAAAAAAAAATATAGATAATAAAAAATAAAAAAATAAGAAGTGTAGAAATTTTGTTTTTTTGCATGTCTTAGAATTTTTTTTTTATCAATGTATTGGTGTAGAAATAAAAATTTCTCATGTTTTAAAAAAAAGTATTTTTTTTTATGATTCACTGATATCAGGATCAGAAAAAAAATAAAAAAATATTTTTTTTAGGCTGTGAATATTTACCAACGCCAGAGTTGGAATTATTCGTAGTGGAATATTTACCCACGCCAGAGTTGGAATTATTCCTGGTAGAACTTTTAATTGGAATTATTTATGGTGAAATATTTACCAACGCTAGAGTTGGAATTATTCACGGCGAAACTTTTAATTGGAACTATTTGTGTTGGAATATTTACCAACGCCAGAGTTGGAATTATTCGTGGTGTAATTTTTAATTGGAATTATTTATGGTGGAATATTTACCGACGCCAGAGTTGGAAATATTCGAGATTCACTGATATTAGGATCAGAAAAAAATAAAAAAAATATTGTTTTTTTAGGCTATGAATATTTACCAACGCCCGAATTGGAATTATTCGTGGCGGAACTTTTAATTGGAATTATTTGTGGTGAAATATTTACCAACGCCAGAGTTGGAATTATTCGCGGCGAAACTTTTAATTGGAACTATTTGTGTTGGAATATTTACCGACACCAGAGTTGGAATTATTTATGGTGGAATATTTACCGACGCTAAAGTTGGAAATATTCGAGATCAAATATTCATTGACGCCAGAGTTAGGAATATTATAATCAAACCATCATTTTAAAAAAAAATAAAAAAAATATACATGCATTGATTTAAATTTATTTCGTAGGTTTATTCATTGAAATGAGAGTCAATAATATCATACATTCTTACACATAAATCAACAAAAAGTTTTAGCAAATTAAGATTAAAACAGCAATGCAGCTTACCTCAGGTAGGGTGCACTAGGGGTGCTAATACCTTCCCTAGTCTCAACCAGTCTCGTACCATAGGATTTCTCTTGACCAGTTAGGGTTCCTAGTGACCATAATACTAGGTGGCGACTCCTTAAACAAGACCTTTTTTCTAAAAGAACAAGATGCCAGAAATCTATTATTTTCCCTAATCAAGATTATTTTTAATTATATTATGAGTTGAACACTAATCATAAAGTATTTTATAAAACTTTATGAGTTGGAAATATTTTTTAATAAATAAATTAAGTTTATAAGTTGACTATGAAATATTTTATATTGACTTATTTTTCTATAAAATACTTTACAGAAAAACAAACACAAAAAAATAAAAAATAAATTCTTATAAAATATTTTACACAAAACAAACACTCTTAAATGACTGATATTTAGTTTCATTTGAGATTTTTTAAATAATTAGAAAATAGTTTAGGATGTTTATCTTATGCACCAACAAAGTTAATTTTTATAATTTAAGAGGAGGTGTAGAAAAACTTATAAATAGGAAAATTTTGAAGATTTGTGTTACTTTATCTTAAGTTAATTAAAATGAATGAATTAATTATTCTAGTATGAGAA
>Ga0325411_1002997_pt1 | contig 19038 bp, 7 predicted proteins | sample PopdelMetagenome_13_FD_206181 | JGI IMG/M metagenome (GOLD analysis project Ga0325411, IMG submission 206181) | Populus deltoides microbial communities from Bellville, Georgia, United States - Xylem-PdIQD-R4 | ecosystem: Host-associated > Plants > Phyllosphere > Stem > Wood/Secondary xylem...
GGAAAAAAAAAAGAAACTATCAAAGGAATTTTTCTAAAATACACACTAAGCAGGACACACAACAAGAAGGAACTGAATTTTTTAAATTAAAATATTCTTTTAAACCCAACCACTCGACTACAATGAAGTAGTAGTACTCATCATCCCATGTTGTGATAGCCCTAAAGTAGAGCAGCTCCCATCCGAGAGTCCAATAATAATAATAATAATAATAAAATCAAATTCAATTCAAATGCAAATTACAGGCGAAATTCAATGAATATTGTACGAGCATGTGAAATTATAAATGAGGATTTTTATTCAAATTCTAACATGCTTCGAGGCGGCCGTGGCAACAAGTTATTGTGGAGGTTGTCAAGTTTTCAACGCAAAGAACCTTGCGTTGAAAATTTGAATGAGGAGATGGGTTCTTGATTTCCATTGTCAGCCTGTAGAACACGACATTACAACCCATCTTTGAAAGTTGAATCGATCGAAGGCTTTCCAATTTTCTTTTATGGATCGTCGTATCATGATATTATTTGACAATATTTCCATGTCATGTTATAGGGGGGGGGGGGGGGGGCTTTTGCTCTCAATTTTTAGTACATAAAAGTAAGGACAAACTTGAACAAGACCTTCCTAGCTGTTTAACGAAGAAGAAACTTTTTTATTATTTTCTCATCTAGTAGTTATTTTTTAAAATAAATTTAAAATAATATTTTTTTATTTTAAAAATATATTTTTTTAATACCACCACATTAATTAAATGATCCAAAATGATAAAAAAATTAATTTAAAATAATAAAATAAAAAATACTTTTTAAACACAAAAACAAACGCATAATATCAAGATTTTTTTTTATTAATATGGGTGTTCGGGGGAGCTTGCGCGGACCTCGACTAATTTCACGGGCTCTAAAATTAACGACCAAGCAAGTCTCTAATGATACTAAGATTTATGAGACTCGAACTAATAATTTTTAAAAAATAAACTTAGAATCTGACCAGTTAAATTACTTCTCAGAATTGCATATCAAGATTTTTATACTTTGATGTTGTAAATCAAGATTTGTACAGGGAAGGCATAGAACGTATAAGTTTACGATGCAAGGTACGGCCAACTCTCCACCCTTTAACTTAACTAGTGTCCACAAGAAAATTGTTTCCTAGGTAAATGTCACTTTCCATGAAGTTTCATTTGGTGTGAAAAAGAAAAAGAAAAAGAAAAAGAAAAAGAAAAAGGTTTGGTTGCATTTGTCAATGCATTTTCGTGGGACAGATAGCCGAGTGCCCACTACTGTCTCCTACTCTTATCGAATTATCTTTATTCTGTAATTTATTATTTGGATTTCAAAAGTTTATTCTTGAAGCATACCTTTCTAGCGTTTCTCTTTTTTCTTCTCTTTTTCAAAGTTCAAACCCTAACTTTCTGTGTACGTAATTGTCTCGATATTTTTCTCTGGGTAGTGGGAATTTATCTCCTGGGACCATTTTTCCATTGTAAGTCGATTTTCAGACTCACAAATGCTTTGTTTCGTGTTAAAATTAAACCGATTAAACGGAGAGCTACCTCTAATATATTTTATTGATAAAGAAGTTTTTTCTTTTCTGTTTTTTTTTAGGATAAGAAGATAGAATCGAGTACTCTCTTTCATGGATAAGTACTTGAAATCACCAAGCACAATACAATCTCTCATCCGTCTTGATTGCTGCGTCCTTCATGCATGGTTCCTGGACCATGTTATGCTCACAAAAACTTGGATGATGGGAAAATCACCCTTTAATCGTTAAGATGACATTAATTATTGTTCCAAGCAAACACACACTAGCTAGATGGATAATTTTTTAATATAAATATAGTTCACTTAGCAAATCAATCATACCAGTTACCACCTTGATCTATTACAGCACCTAGTTATATATATATATAGAGAGGGAGATTCCTCTATGCCAGCTTGCTAATTAAATTATTTTGATCCATATAAAAACTGTTCTCGATCCTTGGTCGTTCTTCAAGCAAAATCATTACTCTATCCTTCTTAATTGAAAAAAAATAATAAAAAAAACCAAAACATGAAAAAAATAATAAAAACACTATTATAATATTCTACAATAAATTAATTGTCCCTCAATTCACGGTTGAATATTGATATCTTTTATGTTTTTACTAGACCGGTGGCCCGTTCTATACTGCATGCCATGTCAAAATTTTCTTTACATCAAAAAATAATGCTAATTCGATGATAGCGTTTTCAAAGAATAAAGAAAAATCCAGGAACTGAGTTATTGATTGAAATGAGTTTAATAATTTTGGTTAATTTAATAATATAATTATAAAAAAATCAACGACAATAAAAAACCCAAATAAAAATAACAATGACTAATCAAAAAATAAATACTTGTTAATGTTATAAAAAGATATCAATTAAATATTCTTAAAAAACCTCAACGATCTTATTTGATAACAAAAAAAATTTTAAATGAGAACAACATAACCTCATAAAGAGAAAAATAAAAAAAACAAATCCAAAGCTCATTTACCAACAAATTAAACTCTAAAGGACGAGTTGAAAAAAATTAATTTAAAAAAAGATAAAAAACCCGACTCGAGTCATCATTCCGAATTCTTGGCCTAGTCGTGAGACCAGGATAAACCCTTGTAAAAAAAATTAAATAGAACAATAGAAGTCAACTCTCAAGCAAACTAAATGATAGAAGGTGAAACTAAAAAAAAAATCAATTAAAAAAAACTGAGTCAACCTAAATTAACTCGACTAGCTCGCGACCTGTGATATGAAATTGTGATAACCCTATTAAAAGAAAAACAAAAACAATTATGAAGCTCAATGCCCAATAACCTAATTTCAAAATTAAAATGAAATTGCATTTTTGTTTTTGTTCTAAATAACCTAAAACAAAAGATCGAAGCCAAATCAGGCTAATCTTTAAAACCCGTGACTCGAGTAATGAGATTGAGATTACTACATAAAAGAAAATCACGAAAAAATCACAAAGCAAAATCTCCAATCATCCAAATATAGAGTGATGAAATTGAAAAAACAAATCTTCAGCCACACCATCTGGAAGAACTCGATCCGCCGCTTTTAAAATTAAGGAAACATTTGAGTATTGAGAGATACCTTACACGCCACCCGAAGAGTATTGATGTATCCCACGTGTTGGCACACGTGTTGAACGTGCCAACCAGTTTTAGTTTTAAAATTATATTTTATATTTATTAAAATATTAAATTGTTCATCAATCAAACTTCACTAAAAAAAACTAGGTTAAAAATATAAAAAAGCTCATGCTCTCTATTTAATTAAAATTTGTTTTTAAAGATAATTCAATTATTTTATTACACTCTAAGAATTTAAAAAGATTGAGTTGTCACTAATCAACCTGATAATGATTAATATACCCTAAAAAAAAATTGTATTATACCCGGCAACATTCAAGAAAGATAAAATCATTTGTACAATGATATAATCCACATTACAATGAGTATGGATATATAATAAAACACTTATCCCTCTTTTTTGTTTATTTTTTTTTAATTTAATACAATACTTTCTCACGATATCGTAAGGACAACATTACTCAAGTTTGTTTGTGTCCGGGGATGCCATAAAAAGAATGTTTCCAAGTGTGGTTGAGAGTTGAGACATCGAAATAATGCCCCATTAAATCATGACCGCTAATTATCCACATCAACAAATTAATTTCTAATACCAGTTGACAAGTGGCGATGTAAGACTTTAAAAGAAACTTCATTTTCCTTACTACATGGGAACTGTCAGGTTTTTCCACAACTTTCTGTGCACACTTGCATTCCACAAAATAATGCACTCCAAACAGTGAAAGCTAATAAATACACCGGCGAGTTTTCAGAAAAACATCGCAATCCCTTGTAGAAAAAAAGAATATGGCCTTTATTTTTGCATGATGATTCATTAGCTTCCTTGTGCATATGCTCCATTATTGAGAGAGAGAGAGGGGGGAGGAGAGGTACCAAACCTTTGTGATGCTTGCACTGGAGCACCCGCTGACGTAATAAAATTTCTGTACATATCTAGATCCCCAGCTGGGCACAGTGCATGCTTAAGGAGTTCTTCCCAACCAAACTAAGAGAAAGACACTTTCAAATCTTTGTTCCTTAAACAAAGGCGCTTTTGTCGCCATTCAGGATCTTTCATCCACGCCACTTTTTCCCTACTTGCTGAAAAATTATTTCATTACATAAAGCAGCCTGCTGCTCGGCTGTAATTTCTCCCTTGTAAGTATTATTATTAGTATTATTGCTTTGAATGAGGATTTGGTTTGAAAACAGGACTTTGGAAGAGCAATCTTTTTTTCTTTATTATAAACGTGATTAAGGAAATGAAATGGTAGTAAAAGTAGGAAGAGAGGCCAGATTTATGTCTAAGACTTTGATTTTAAAGCTTTAAGAGGAGATAGTAGGAGAAGCAAAAATCTGGTTCAGTGTAGTAGCATGGAGAATGGTTTCATTATAAATACACGGATTTTGTTTCATTTTGGAATTTTTTTTTCAATTTCCGCTAATAACAGGCCTGACAATTGAACCCTTAACCCCGAGCACGCTGCTCAAATAGAGGAAGCTCACTGAGAGCTTTCATCGAGCACTTTGTGTGCATGACAACAGGCATCCCATTCACCATCACATTTGCATGATGAGAGTGATATATGCAGAGTTTTTCCTAAAAGAATACAATTTTTTTTAAAACAAAAAAATAAGACTTTTTTTTTTCTTTCTTTTGAAATTTTAATGGCTCACTAAAACTTTCACACTTTACTCTTTTTTCTTTTAAAAAATTCTAACCCGTCTCTTTTCAAACCCTAATCTGTCCCCAAATTATGAACAAAAGCAACAATTAAATTTGTTTGGTGAATGATTTTAAGAACATATTTTTTTTTGGTTTTAAGTGATAAGCTATGAAAATGTGAAACACACATTTAAGATAAAGCACACACGTTTTTAAGAAGCACTCATGCAGGCTCTCAATTATTGGGCATCCAAGAAAGCGATCTCTTCCCCACCTCATTTCCTCTCATTTTCATAACGTAATTGCAATACAAACAATAAACCACCGCGTTTTTTTTCGCATAAAAAAATCTGCTGTTTTGCACCATAATGGAGCTGCTCCCAGCTTTACGGTTAGTCCAATTCTGCAATTAGTTTTTTTTTTTTTTTTATGTGTGTGTATTATATATAATATTTTTATATAGTTTTTTTATATAAATATTAATATAGTTAAAATAAATATGAACGATTTCGAAAACCCTATGTTGCATATAAAAAATTTAAAAACATGTCTTATAATTTATTTAGTGGTAAGTTTTAACTTAAATGCATGCACTTGGGTTTGTTTCTCAAGAGTCTCGGGTTTGTTTTGGAGTAGGAATTTAAATTTATTATAAAATAAATTTTTTTAATTTATAAAAAGTAAGTTTTTGTCGATTTGTTTATTAATATTTAACCATCAACAAAATGTTTGAATAGTCAATTTTTTTTTGTTGAATAGTTTTTTTAAAGAAGAAAACATTTGGTTTTTAAAGTTAAAGATCGTAGGTTTTTACTCCTTATTATAATAAATAATTAAGGTAAAATGACATTAATTAATTGTAGTATATAATTACTAAATTTCTAAAAATCAGTATAAATAAAGGGATGATGAGAAGTGTTATGAACACTTTTGTAGAACATCTCTAGTCTTCCTCTCTACTGTTTTTAGCTTGTTTTGCTTTTGGTTTATCTTCGCACTTTGTTGTTCTTTCACTCTATTCTAGAGCGAGCTTAGATTCTAGTTTCTTTGAAAGAGAGGTTTACGAGTTCAAAATTCATTTGGTTGGTAAACTTAAAAGCTTATAAACTAAATTTTATGAATACGTACTAGCATGATTTGTTGGGCAACAACCAAATCTAAACTCCCAGCATTCGCTTGCAATTCTTCCAGATTCTCATTTCTTGATCCAACTGACTTGCCGAATATTTTTATTTTGATGTTATGAATTGGAATTTAGTTTTCTACATTATATAAGGAGTTACTTTATCAATCTGCCAATTGGGTCCTTGCCGGATGAGCTCATGACTCTACTTTGCTTAGAAAGCTTGATATGCTCACCTAGAAGAACAGTGTTAGATGCTGTCTTGTATTCTTGTTTTGAATGTCAGATTCCTTAATGTTTTCTAAGAATGTTCTGTTTTTTTTCCTTGATGTTTTTTATTATGTGTTCAAAAACTTATTGGTGAGGCCATAGAGCATTTTGTAGCTTCCCATGATTGTTTTAGAAAGGCAAATAAAATGGTGAAAAATGATCTGACTTTTATGATCAATAACTAATCCTTGAAGAAGCTTTCACCAGATCGGATTAAAATTCTTTTAATGTCAAAAGACTATATCATCTATTTGATATTATTATTAAGAACATGTTTACACCGTGTTTTCAAAAAAATTAATTTTTTTTGTTAAAATTTAATATGGTTTGTACGTTTTGGATCGTTTTGATGTGCTGATGTCAAAAATAATTTTTAAAAAATAAAAAAAAATCATTGGCATGTATTTTGACACAAAAAATTATTTGAAAAGTAACCACTACCACACTGCCAAGCACGTTTTAAAACTAGTTCAGCAAGTTAACCATAAAACCTCTCTACCCGACTTTTTATCTATTATAATGTGTAAAAATTATTTTAAATAATTTGCCGGTCCAATAGCAACTTGATACATGATTTGGTTATTAAAAAAAAAGACACACAAAAATTGTATTTTATTTTTTTTCTTCCACAATTTAAATAAAAAAAAACTTCGAAGATAGAAAAAAATAAAAAAAACGAAAGTGAAAATCAGAGAGCCAGCTCCGACTCCGAGACGTCTTAGAAAAAGGAGGAACATTAATACCAGCTAGTACAAATTTAATGAAGTAGCAAATATCATTTTTTTAACGATCAATTTTCTACCTTGTTTGCAACTAGACATCCCTTTACAAAACTAGGCATTGGAGTCCTAAACAAAGAAAAGGTACTGCATCTACACATTTTACTCACCTGATTTGGGCTTTGCCGAACCCTTCATTCGTGTGTTCGTAAACAACCCCCGGGGAGAAGAAACCTCAACTTATCCGCATTCTCTATCAAATAAGCTGGAAGATGAACCGCAGAAGCCGAATGAGGTATTGGTCCCATCTTCTTAATCAGCTCCCGAAACGTGTACTCCTCAGGTAGCATATCAAAGAGATCATCTCCCCTGCAAATGAGTTTCTGAATTCTAGAGTAGTTCAAAAAACCCTTCCTCCTAACTCTATCTGCATGGCTATAAGCAGTCATCTTAAACACAAATTCCTGAAGTCGACGAAAGCAAAAACTACAATGCCACCCAGAATCAGAAAGAATAAGGTCAGTTTGGCGTGAATGCCGATATCCGGTCTGAGGACCAAAAATCTGGATTGTGGCCCGCCAACTACTGTAATCTACAGGGAACTCAAATGAGTACATGTAGTGCTTCAGCTCAAGGTGTATGGCATGTGGAATTTCTTCACACCACTGCAGTAGTTTCACGGTGTGTGGGCTTGGAATCTCATCAGCGTCAGACATAATTATCAAGTCACCGTTGGAAATTCCTGAACCACGGAGCAAGCCGTTCATAGCTCTCCGCTGCTCAAACTCGAGTCCAAAAGGGCTTTCATATGTTCCACGGGTAGCAATTCGGCCTGAAAATACACCATGGACAATCTTCTCCTTCACAAAGGCAAATCTAAACCGGTTCGAGTCAAAGAAGAGAGGCTTGGGGATGCCGGTGAAAGTGGTGTTTGACTCAAGGATTACAAATTTAGTGATGTAAGGATGAAGCTCTCTCCATCTAATCTCGAGAATGTCTAGCTCATTGCTAAAGATGATGGCATCAAATACACGACGAGGTTCGGAGCGTAGGGACCAACCATGTAGGAGGCAAAGATGTTCCATTGAAACATTCTCTGCATAATAGTGAGGTACATGCTTAAAGGGAGAAGGGGGATTGTCCCAAAGTGGACGGAAAAGGTAGGAGATATGCTGGGCATGTATGAGGATTCCAATCACACAAATCGGCACAAATATCAGCAGTATGAAGAGAACCTTAAAGGGTACTCTTCTGGAGGCTAAGCGGAGATGTCTAGGGGCCATGATTTGGAGTAGAAAGATCTAAAGGTGCAGTCACATGCATGGTCTCGGTTCTGTATGCCCCAAAGTCATGCTTCTTCCACCATTAATCACCTAAACAATATTTGGGTAGTCATGCATGAGACTAAGGGCAGTTAGAAAATTGTTTAATGACTTGTTCGCTAAACAAAGTTATTGAATAAAAATGCACCAATAAAGATAAATAAAAGAAGCTCACAAGCAGCATCAGGAAAATTTCTCTTAAGGGTTTTTTAGTTCAAAAGCATCATATTTCCTAGCTTGAAAGGGCAAAAAAAATCAAAAACAAAAAAATCCAGCATGCAACAAATTGACATTCCCAATCCTGATATTATACACCCAACCATGTCTTATTAAAGTCTAACATGAAGTGGATCAGACTTGAAGTCTAACAGAATGCAGTTAATGATCAAGTTATTATAAACATGCAATGTTGGAGTCAAGCATCATGGATTGCCACCACAACTGCCAATATTGAATTACTGAAACTTAATAGCAACAAAATCTTGAAGTGAGGTGCACAGCAATAGCATCATCATTGCCTTAAAAGTTCTTTGAACTAGACAATGCAGCAGACCTATTTTTAGTTCTCTGTGCTCAGAGGAACAGTTCTTGAAACAAAACAAGCTGGACAACAGCAACAACCAAGACTCAAGCCCAAACTAGTTGGGATCGGCTACATGGATATTATTTCACCATTCTGCACAAATTGCAACAAGCTGTAAAACAAAAGAAACTGGCATGAATAAAATTGACAAAGAAAGAAACATGAAGCAGAGGTTAAGCGCATTCTGAAATTTGGAAAATGGAAGTCAGGAAAGGTTTTTCTCCTTAAACTTGGTGCAGTTAAGCAAGCAAACAAACCAGTAGGAAAAACCCTTCTCAGAAAATTTTCAAGTAAACAAGCAGCAACAGCAATAATCTATTTAGAACCCAATTCTTATATCTCTTGTAACCAACTTCTCCCTCTCCTGAACTCTAAATGAAACCATCACACTAAAGCTACAAAGAAAAGAAATGAAACAAATGAAGCAAAGCAAAATTGAAGCACTAACTTATAATTTAATATGCACAGTCCATTACCTTTTCTATTTCTTCTTTAACAATAAAATCACAATTGTCAAAATTAATCATGCAATCACCTATCAGTTTCTCATCCGTTACTCTAAAGCTTCCAAGCAGTTCCAAAGCATGCAATGTCAATATTTTTCTATTGATGCTAGTTTGAGTAGTTTTCCTAATACTATGAACTCTTTTCAAATCTTTGAGTCGTAACTCTGTTGAATTTTGAACTTTAAGCGGATAGAGTTAGCTGCTTGGCATTCAAAGTTGCATGCACGTGGGCGCGCACACACATATATATAGAGAGAGAGGGAGGGAGGGTGGGGGGGGGGAGAAGACACATGATAAGGTTATCCAGATAACTAGAATCTAGTATTTTTCAGCCCAAATATTCTCTTCCTTTAAATCCAATATGGTATCTCTTGTTCTTATCTCTCAACCTTTACTGTCAAGCTTACACTAAGAATTACATTGTGTGGAAGACATAATTTGCTTAAATCAATCGAACAATCAATACCCCACCTCTCCGAGAACCCCCATAAATAAACTTGTCAAAAGCATCATAGATATTACACCAATAGGCTCCAAGGAGTAACAAGAAGTGACATAAAAAAGTAGAGTTGGCAAAGCAAACCTTATAACAGCTAGCCAATCAGCTTAGATTTCACACCAGAATTTATGTCTATCTTTGTAATAAACAATCTGTTTATAACAATCCATTATGACAGACAATCAGTTTTCAACAAATCAAAGCTATTTTTCTTACAAACCCTTTGCAAACGTAAATAGCAACCACAATGTATCTAACAATTCAAGATAAGCATGCATCATCTTCATTCTCCTCTACAAACAAAAGAAAAAGGAAATCATTGTAACATTAAAGAAGTAATAATTTACCATAAAAAAAAAGCAAGCAACACACCACTTGGAAAGAACCACAAATTAAGAGGGTTAAACCCAATTGACAAAAATGATTTTCAGATTAAAATAATAACAACAACAACAATTTCATATTTTCTACAGTAAATTACTATATATTTAATAACATGCAAAATAAAATATTAAAGAATTGACCATTATCATACTTAAATCTGAGAATATCCAAATCCCATTTCTTTAATGACATTCAAAATAAAAAAACAAGAAACCAAGTTGAAGCAAATAAGGAAAAGAAATTACAATTAAACATAATTACCTTAATTAAACCAAGTTCAGAAGGAGCTGGAGATTCATCAATTAAATGAATAGATTTGCTGAAAAATTCCCGTTGTAATGTGGCACCGTTTTTAGCTAAACAGAGAGGCAGAGATAGAGAGAAGAAATAAAAATATTTTTATGTTATGGTGGAGAGAAAGAAGAGGACGGGGGAGTGATTGCCTACGGGTTGAAATTGTTGGCAACTTCAGCTCAAAGGTAGATTAAATGGTCACGTGGCATGTTATTAGTAAAGGAAGTGGTGAAGTTTTAGGGTGGCGGGATGCAGCGATGAAATGAGAGGCAGTGACGTGGCATTTTTTCTTTCTAGTCCCTACAATATTTAATAGGGATGACAAAGTAAATTTAATAGGAATCAATAGTTTTTTTTAATAGTTATTTTACAATGAATATAGTATAAATATTTATTAAAATTGATTTAAATTTACATCCAAATTTAATTTGAAATATATACATAATATCTATAAATATAAAGTATTTATATTTTTTAAAATTTAATATAATATATACATTTTTTAATATGTACTAGCTATTTGATTTACATTCTATACAGGCTTTTTTGATATACTTTTTTATATATAATTTTTTTATTGTAAATTAAAAAACTCACGCATATATGTAATTAAATAAATTAAGAACCATCTGTATTAATAAACTAAAAAAAAGTTTATTGGAGATTAAATTTTATAATTTAGTTTTTAGTTTTTTTTTTGCATTTGTTTTTTTTTCTAATTTTATACTTGAACATTTGATTCATTGGAGATTAAATTTTATAATTTATTTTGATTTGTTTTATAGTGGTTAGATCGGTTTCATAACCCGTGTCACGAGTTTGGTGGGTTAACTCAGTTAACTTAAGTTTTTTTCTTTCTTTAATTTATATTTTTTTTTCAATTTTATCTTTTAATATTGAGTTGATTAGAAATTAAGTTTCATGATTTATCTTGGTTTGTTGTCCATAAGGTTATCCTGACTTGTGACTTGGGTTATATGTTTTACGGGTTAACCCCAATACACTCATGCCATTTTAATATGTCATGTTTTTAGATTGATTTTTTAATCAATTTTAACCTTTGATAATGAGTTTTTTGAAAATTAGATTTTATTATTTGTTTTGATATGTTTTATATGGAATTACCACAATCTCATTACATCTTGGTTTCGGACTTGGCAGATTAATCCAGATTAACTTAGGTTATTTTTTTTGTTTAATTTCTATAAGGTTATCTCGATCTCATAACCTGGATAACGTGTTTGACAAGTTAACTCATGTCAATTTTTTTGTATTTTTTAATTAATTTTTTATAATTTTATTTTTTAATATTAAATTAATTAAGAATTGTGTTTTATAATTTATTTTATATAAAATTATTATAATTTTAAGTTTCGATTCATGAATGTCACAGGTTAACTTAGATTTAACAGAATCATTCCAATACATGGCTGTTCCAATTTTCTAACTGCCCTCTCGTACATGACTACGTACCCAAATATTGTGCAGGTGAAAATGGTGGAAGAAGCATGACTTTGGGGCTTACAGAACCGAGACCATGCATGTGCCTCACTTAGATCTTTCGACACCAAATCATGGCCCCTAGACATCTCCGCTTAGCCTCCATGAAGAGCACCCTTTAAGGTTCTCTTCATGCTGCTGATACTTTGTGCCGATTTGTGTGATTGGAATCCTCATACATGCCCAGCATATCTCCTACCTTTTCCGTCCACTTGGGACAATCCGCCTTCTCCCTTTAAGCATGTACCTCACTATTTTGCAGAGAATGTTTCAATGGAACATCTTTGCCTCCTACATGGTTAGTCCCTACGCTCCGAACCTCGTCGTGTATTTGATGCCATCATCTTTAGCAATGAGCTAAGACATTCTCGAGATTAGATGGAGAGAGCTTCATCCTTAATTACATCACTAATTTTGATGTGATATCTACATGTAACACAGTAATATGGATAAACTAAGTGATATTCAGTTTCAATAGAAACTTAGAATCAATTTAATTTTTTTTGGTTAACTATATATTGAACCAAATTGATGCATCTTGATTCATCAAGTCCCATTATTTTGATAATTAAGTTTGGTTTGATTTGAAAAAGAAATAGAGACCACTTGTTTAGAAGTTATCTCATATTCATAAAAAAAATTCCATACACAATATGATTTAGTTAAATATAATTTAATAAAAAGTTAATTGCAAATTTAAACAAAATAGCTACTTTTAGATGCTATTTGGTAATGTGATTGCGGGTGAGGTTCACCCGCAATCATATATTTGAGTGTTTGGTAACAAAGAAAAAAGTGATTTTCATTGATGGGACCCATCAATTTTAACTGTTGCACCACAGGTTTGGAGAAGCAGCATTTGATTTCCTCTTAACAGTGGAGCATGGCTTTTCAAATTCGTGAATAATTGTTTTTTTTTGAAAAACTAGTGCAGTTAATTTATTTCACTCGCACTGTTCACGTGAACAAGAACTTCTAATTTTTTTTGTTTTTTAAAAAAATTAGTTTAAGGTGAATTAAATTTACTCTTACTGTAATCTTAATTTTATTCTTGATAATATGTTACCTAATTTTATTGCACGCTCAAAAAATCATGAAAACTGTAGTTCTTGTTGAATAAATTTTTGGACGTAATGAAATTGTAAATTTTTTTTTAAAAAATTGAGTTTTACTTGAAAAACTAGTATTTAATATTATTTAATAACACTATATAAATTAGAAGGATATCGCATGATGACGTAGCATTTGTGAAATTTGATCGCAATTCCAATTATGTTCTTGCCGGGTCCGATCCAGTTTAAAAAAATTCAGTTTTTATTTTTATTTTAATTGTGTTTTATTCATTAAATTAGAAGGATATCGCTTGATGACGTAACAAAAAATTCAATTTTTGTTGCTGCGTGCTTAAGAAACCATGAAAAATATAGTCATTATTGGATAGATTTCGTATGTGATGACATTGCATGTAATTTAATGAAATAATAAATAAATTTTGATATCAATATTATTTATTTCATGATGTAATAATAGTAGTTAAATCTACAATATTTAAATTAAAAATATTTTTAATTATTTTATAATCTCAATTTGAAAAGTATTTTTTTAACCAAACACATTAAACTACTTTTTCTTCAACCTCAATTTCAACCACATATTTAACCAAACACCTATTTTTTCAAACCAACCTCAACTAAAAGTACTTTTTATAAAACAATTTTTTTCAAACCACAACTACAACAGTAACTCCAATACTAAACACACTCTTAATCAAATCAATTAATTCGAACCCACCAAATAGTCTATCTTACAAGAGAAAAGTAATGCAATTCAACTATCAATCAAGATTAGAAAACTTTTCGAATTTGAGAGATCAAACACAATGACAAGTCAAAAAAAAAGGAGAAAAGAAAAGCAATTACCCATGGAAGCACTAGCACAAAAACACAAGGAACATGACTTTAGTTGTGTCAGGCTTTAGTAGTAAGATCTTTAGCTGCCCATGTTGTTTACCACAAAAGCATACCATTTTGTGTCAAGAAATTCTAGCTGGCAGTATCAAGGAATAAAGGTGAAAGTAATGGATGCAAAAAGAACAGATAGTCCCACCAAGAACAAAAGAAACTCAATACTATATGTTTCTTCTATTCTAATCAAAGCTAATCCAAAAGGTCAATACAGTTAATTAGGTTCTCTTTACTACTAATTAAGTACATATTACATATACAGTCAATTGATTCAAGATTCAAATCGAACGGCCCCCGTATCTGGGTGTGTGTGTGTATATATATATACATATTAAAGCAACGTTAGAAACAGCTAATTAATCAATTGCTGCTCCTCATCAGTTTTAGTCGTTGGACTGACCCAAGAAAGTTCCTGCAAAATTAAAATTTCCCATAAGAAACAAATCAGCACACCATGAATTTGCATGTCATTTCAAACCCCGAAAGGAAGGTTTTGCTAATTTCTTGAATTTATGAGCATTACCTCCAAGGTACATCTTCAGCTAGTAGCCAGTCACCTTCTCTATCCTGGTAAGTCAGTCTGTAGTTGCTTGAATTTTCCTGGCCTGTCACAAATTACACAGCAAAATTAGGAACTTGTCACTTTCAAGGAAGGTCTAGTTAAAAAGGAAAAATATTAATGTGGTGATGAAGCTACTTACAGATCCCAAACATGTCAAGCAACGTATGTTTAAGTGTTGGAAAGCAACGGTAGATGCTAACATCAATTTTCCTTGCTATTCCTACTCCCTCCATCTTGACCTTAATGTACATGGAGTTTGATGATCTAGCTTGGCAATCTTCACAACCATTGTCCACTGCCCGATTAACCTCTAGCACTCTACTGTTTTGACGACTAAGCTTCTTCCTCTTGAACTTTATTGGTGGCCACCCCACTATTCCATCACTTTCTCCATCACTTCTGCACAACCAAAGGGAAAGAAACATACCAAATTTTCAATATTGCACCACCCACTCAAAAGAAAGAAGAAGAAGAAGAAGAATAAAGAAAAGACTGACTATATAATTTGCACGAGAGAGAGAGAGAGAGAGGGTATGTACTTGTTGGAGGAAAAAGAGTAGTTGCAGTGGTTATCAAGATCTTTAGGCGGATCATCTTCCTCGTTTGGCTGGTTATTCCAAACCAAGAGAGGCAGCGTTCGAGGCACGTCTTCATTTCTCGAGCTCTCTTCAGAAGAATCAATAAAACTCCGTTTCTTGTCACTATCATTTGTAGAAAACCACGAATATGAACCCAGGTGAAGTTGGCCCGAGCCCAGCAACTCTTTAGGCTCCGAAACATAGCTGTTTAGGTCCAAACCCTTCATTGTTTTTTCACTTGGAAGACCGAGACCAAGTTGAAGTTCCATCAGCTTTCTCTCGATTGGCTACAGAGTGCAAGTCTAGTATTTATATATGTGTGCGCGTATCATCCAACAACAAAACCAGAGTTTCTAATAATAATAATAAAAAAAGCAAACCCACAAGCAAGAACAAGGAAATAAATCAAGGGGGAGAGAGAGAGAGAGAGAGAGAGACTTTTGAGGGTAGAAGAGATCTGGGTTTCTTGCCATCAAGGAGAGCTAAATAGTATATAGCTAGAGAGGCAAAGTCAAGACAAGGGATGAAAGAAGGGAAAGCATGGTAAGAGGGTAAGGGGACAGTGTTTAGGCAACAGTGGAATGATGTCCGTATCAATGCTCCACTTTTTGCCAACCTCCTTGCCCTCTCTGCTTTCTTCCCTTTGTTTTCGGCAAACTTGTAATGTTCTCAAGGCATCCACGCGCAAACTAAAGGTTGATATATTAGCTAACAAACGTGTCAAAGTGAATTTTGACATCGAGAAACAGTACCTGCGCACAAAATTTTGTGAAAGATAAAATTGCTCGTCCTGGAATACTGGCACTGCAGCTATTTCCATTCCATGAGCTAGCTAAAAAGTGACATTGTACCTTACTCTGCTCCTCCCGTCTACACCTTAAGTCGCCCTAACCTTGGTGAGTACATTATGAAAGAAGGTTAGAATGTTGTGATCCATAAGACAATTGGATTTGAGATCAAGAAATAGTAAAAAAAAAAAAAAAATTAAATTCAAATCCAACGGTGTAATAAATATCTATGAATATGGATATTGACATTATAGCAATCTCGAATTAGTTTGATTTATGTTGTTTCATTTTCATGTCACAGAGTTGATCTAAGAGTTTCTAGAAACTAGTTCTGTGCTTAGAGTTTAATTATGAGGATATAGGTTGAATGGGATGGAAAACTTTTGACCCAAGTATCCTTAATTTTCAAATAAAATAAATAATGAAAAACTAGTCGTGCAGCCATGTTGTGCTATAAGTTCTTTTTTGTTTTGGTTAAAAATGATATTCAAACATATTTTAAAGAAGCAAAAAATTTCTATGACTTGAATTATTGATTGGATTGAATCAAATAAGTTGGATTTTTTTAATATAATAAATGGGTCAAATTTAAATAATAACAACAAATCGGTCAAATTTAAAAAACAATAAAGACAAAATGAGAAAAAAGATATATTTTTTTAAAGAGAACAAATTATCTAGCTCGATTCTCAACTTATTAAATACAAAATGATAAAATTGAATAAAAAAATACCAGCTCAAATCGTTCTGAGTTTGCATGATAAATTTGTAACTCGAGGAATAAGGGGTGAATTAACCCGAGTTAACCTGCTAAACCTCCAGCCAAGGTCAAGAGATTGAGATAACTTGGTACAAAAAAGAAAAAACATAAAAAACCATAAAGCTAAAAGGAAAATAAGTTAAAAAAATAGCAATCCATGTTAACTTTTTAAATATGTGACTCGAAATATTAGATTGGAAGCACGCTATCTGAAAAAACCATGATGCTCAAATTCTAAAAACAAATGTTGAAAGATTAAATTGAAAAAGTATATTAATTACACAAAAGGATCCAAAATTAAAAAAATGACAATTAAAAAAATGAAGGTCAAAATTAAAACACAAAATAAATTTTATTTTTGATTGAAAGGTGAAATAGAAAAGAAAATTTAATTTAACAAAAGGACCAAAAAAAAATTAAAAAATAAGGATTGAAATTGAAATTAAAAATAAAATTTTGATTGGAGGGTGAAATTAAAAAAAAATCAATTTAATAAAAGGCCTAAAAATAATAATCAAAAGAATAATGATCAAATTGAAAAATATAATATATAAAAAATTAGAATTGAATGATGAAATTGAAAATATATAAAACTTCTATAAAAGGACTAATAATAAAAATTATAAATAAAAAAATTAAGAACAGAAGTTGAGATACCAACAATGAAGATGGTCAATAAAGAGAGAGAGAAAAAAAAAAAAGAGGTCCATTAGTGATAAACTGGATAACTAATGACTATATGCATCGCATTTCCAAAAAAAGAACACAGAGAAACTTCTAATGATACAATAACAAAATAATTTTAGAAAGGCGTGAGGCGTCGCACGAGTTACCAAAAAAATGTTGGTGCCCCTCCCATGTCAGAAAGTGCGTCACACATGCCCCAACCTTTTTCTTTTATATATATATATATTTTTTTTTTCTTATGCGAAAAAAGGATTAAAGTACTGGTTCTAAGCTTTTTTTTTTCTTTGATGAATGTCTAAGCTTTAATTAAATAGACATTTATAAGAGTTTTTTTTCTTTCTTTAACCAAGTGGAATCTATTTTTCACACTCAGCTCCCTACAATGACATCTTAAAGAAAAGAGAAAAAAAGTTTGACTAAAATCTGTCTCTCTCTTCTTCTTTTTTTGTGAGATTCGTTTCTCTTTCTTTTTAGGGTTGCCCTTCCCTCACCTGTTTGTTCGCTGGAAAAGTGAAAGTAACTGGATCCTAATTGTTGTCTAACACGCTTCTTGCTGGAGCGTGAAAAGTGTGCACTGTACACTGATTTCTCCATGCGGGGCCCATAAGATTCATTACAAGAACCAGGACTTTGCCAGGTTTTTTAAATTCTGATTCGCGGGTTAAATCTAAGGCTCCTGCGGGTCCATGTTGCTGGATGTCATCATCGTTTTCTTTTTTAACGTTAATAATGCGTCTTCTACTTATCTTACTGGCCCGGCCCGGCCCGGCCCGGCATGTTCTGGAACCCGGAAGGCTGATTCCTTTTTTATACTTTTTTCAGTACCCCGAATGTGGACGTTCTGATTTTTCCTTTTTTTATTTTTTTTCTTTTCCATTCCAACATTTTCTTTAACAGACTCAAAAATTAAAATACATGCCAGTGAACATATTCACGTGGAGCACTGTAACGTAAAAATAGTGGTTTTAGTGAACGGAGGGAAAAAAAAAACAAATTATTAATGAAGGAAAAAAAAGTATTTTTTTACTTGAAAAAATATTAAAATTATTTTTTTCTTGTTTTTATATTTTTAACATTAGAATATTAAAAGCATTAGAAATCATTAAAAAATAAATTTAATATTTTCTCAAATGAAATACACTTTTAAAATACAATAAAAAAAACCACTAAACTCTCAAACATTCATTCACCCCTTTGTATAATTATTTTTCATCTAGTTATTAAGTTATTATCTCGTATAGAAAATATAATTGAAATAAAAAGGATATTATCATGTCTTCTTCTTCTTCTTCTTCTTTACGGAATATAAAATTATTTTAAAAATAAATTTTGTATATTTATTTCTATAACCAAACATATTTATATTTTTTTTTAATATAAATCTCAAGATATCAACCAAATACAATATAAGAATACTCCATATTAAGTTTACGTAATCTATTATTACCAGCAACGGCCCCCGGCCAAATAATAATGCAACTCTCTCTCCGTCTGAATCTGACCTCGGCGTCCACGAATGGACTACACGTGTCAATAGTTGTCATCCACGAAGGCGATACCAGGGGGACAGGGTCCACTTTTGTTGATAAGAGTTGCCGGTTTCATAAGCATTTATCTTCCACCTTTTCTTCTCGTAAAACACAAGTCACGGACAAGAAAAGAGAAAGAAAGAAAGAAATCATTTTTAATCCAAGTAGAAATTGGAGTGATGCATGTTTTAAAGTGTTTTTTTT
>Ga0325411_1002999_pt1 | contig 19033 bp, 8 predicted proteins | sample PopdelMetagenome_13_FD_206181 | JGI IMG/M metagenome (GOLD analysis project Ga0325411, IMG submission 206181) | Populus deltoides microbial communities from Bellville, Georgia, United States - Xylem-PdIQD-R4 | ecosystem: Host-associated > Plants > Phyllosphere > Stem > Wood/Secondary xylem...
TTTTTTTTAATTGAGTAGTCTCTAATTTTCAATTAAATTTTAGATTATCAACAGAATTCCTGTTATGGCTGATTAAGGTTAGCCCCACGAATCTTGTGGGTGTATAATGAAATTGCTGACAGCAGCAATATATATTATAAATGATAATAGGTTAAAAATTCTAAGAAATAAATATTGTTGCGGGTCAAGATTTTTAAAATCTGATTAACTCGATTCAACTTATATATCCTATGGTCATTTTAACTTTACAAATAATGGGATTTGGTTCTCAAGCATTACCATATCTCTGAGAATTGCGTTGTGGGATGATTTTCTCCCTGCATAATCAACCAAATGTGACATTCTTGAGGAGACTCTAGTGAAAACGATCCCTTCTTTGACGGCATAAATTTGTAGGAATTCAAGCAAGAATGACGCATCAATGGCCATCATCCAGGCTAAAGTCTCAGTACTAAAATCTAAGAACTTATGATAATTAACTAGCTAGCTCGAATCTTCACAAGGTTAATCAAGTTGTCAACAATGTGTGAAAACTTGAGGCTTTCGAGGCGTTTCTGAGCTCTTTTTGCCGCGGCGAGCTTGTACCTCTCCATCTCATTGAGCTCCGGACGCCAGTAATGGTATGGACCTATTGCAACTTGCTGTGGAACATAGCAATCTGGGCAACTTGTCATTAGAATTTTAAGGACATTGAAAATACAGACAGGAATTTCAGTGTGCATCTTCAAGCTCCTCTTCGAGTGTTCGACGAATGTTAATTATCCATCGACGTACGTTCATCGAAGTTTGGATTTGCATTGGAGGGCATGGTGGATTGGCAAGAAGACATGTTCGTGCTCTAGAAAAAACGATTTTTGTTCTGGCAGTTCAAGTAATGTGCATTTAGTGATAAAGAAGTAATTAAGTAAGTGAGGTAATTTTATAGTCACAGGCCAGTAAATTAGACCTTCAATATTGGTTTTTTCTTTTGTTTTAATTTTTGGTCTGAAGCATTCACTATCATTAAAGGGGGCATTAATTATATGGTTTATTATTTAATATTGAAAAGCAAAACGTTGCTCTTACTTGGTCTGTACTAAACATTTATTTAACACTAATTTTTTCACATTAAAATTAGGTGTAATTTCATGACGAGACGAAACATTTATTGCCATTTGAAACCCGTAAGTCGTTGAAATTACAATTACAAACCCAAAGATTCCTAAACTCACCAAACACAAACTATTTAAAACCCCGAAACGGCCCTCGATGTTTCTGGATTCTACTTCTAACAACAGCAAAGCAACCGCCTGGTCCGTCTCTCACTCTCACTCTCTCTTCTTCCTTCCTTTCTCTTAAACCGAAACCAGAAAACTAAAAACAATCTCTTAAAAATAGGTAGCCATGGATCCAGAGACGGCGTTAGAGCTGGTAAAGCAAGGAGCCACACTCCTCCTCCTCGACGTCCCTCAGTACACTCTTGTCGGCATTGACACTCAGGTACTAGAGATTTTCTCCGTTTAGTTGAATTTCGAAATTTATGCTATCGTGACTGACTGTGACCAATTGCAGATGTTTACAGTGGGACCAGCATTTAAAGGCATCAAAATGATACCTCCTGGTCCTCATTTTGTTTACTACAGTTCTTCTAGTAAAGACGGCAAGCAATTCTCCCCTATCGTTGGCTTCTTCGTTGATGCGGCTCCGTCTGAGGTAGGGTTTCTTTTTATTTAATTGAATTTTTATTGTTATTAATTTCTGTTTTGAATGCTAAATTTTGAAATTTGTTCTTATTATGACTGTGTTTTTGCTTTTCATTTTTTTTGGTTAATGAACAGGTTATTGTTCGTAAATGGAATCAACAAGAGGAAAGGCTGGTGAAGGTTCCAGAAGACGAGGTTTGTGTTTATTTATCTTTTTGAATATGCATGTTCTTACTGTATTTTTTGAGTTACTTGTTGTGAAAATAGAATTAGTGATGCTGGTAACTTTGTGGTGATTTTTTCTTTTCTTGTTTAGTTTGCGGTACATATGTAACACAAGCCTTGTTAATTGGAAGAATGTATTGCTCTTTCCATTTTTTTTTCCTTCCATCTAATATCAAGAGGGGAAAAGGAAAAACTGTCCAAATTATGATTACCTGAGTCAAACTTTTTCGCTAATGAGTCGCAATCGCTTTAACAGTTGGATGGTTTAGTCGAGTTGTAGTGTAGTTGGCTGGCTTTCCTTTCTAGAACTCTTTGATGATCATTCTCTTGGAGCTGAGGATTATATTTTTCCTTCTAGTGGTTACAGTGGGCCATTTCTTATTTCCACCCAATTTACTTGGACAGTGTCCTTTGATCTGTTCCTTCAAATTTTTGGTACTTGTCTACTGCAAGAGAAAAAAGTGTCGTGGTTTTGGTCCTCAGCTTACATTAGTTGTCTTGGTTAGTTTCTTCTTTTATAAAGGTGTCCTGGGATATGAAAACTTTGGACAAGACAAGGCAAGTTATTCTAGAAGCTGGTCCAAGGAAATCTGTACGTTGATAAGTGGCTGGGAATTGTAGAATTCCAATTTGAAGGTTTTTGCTGCTTGCTGAGGGGAACATTTAAGGGCTTTTTTATTTGCAAGTGTACTTGCTTTATGCATGTATACTTAAACAATGTCAGATCAACGTTCATTTAAACCAAGATATAATATATTGAACTGGTTAATGCTTTAACATGTAAATTATTGACTAATTGGGTTGACTATATGATTTCCCCATCACGAGATAATGTCCTAACTTGTGTTTGGTTTTGCAATAACATTAATGCTTGTGCTTTCTCAATAACTTTAACGAAAACTTAATGATCTATTACTAGCAAGGAGAATCAATTCTACATGGTTATAGGAACTGAGAGCTTTTGCATGGTTTAGTTTCCTACAAGGATCTTACTTATTTACCCATAGCTGCACAGTTTCAACCCTGCCTTTAATTTGATAGATACATGAATATTTATAGCTTTACTTTTCAGTTCACTCTAACCCATGGATAGACAACAAGAATTCCGGACCTGGGTTTTCTTTTTTGGAAGTTCCTGTTCAAAACTTTACTTTTTGGAGGACAGTATTCAATCTATACATTTGCTTGGTGTGCATAGTGCTGGCTTCATTTTGGTTTATGTTTTTTCTCTCCTTTTTTGCTGCCCAGGAAGAAAGATTTTGCCAAGCAGTTAAAAGTTTAGAGTTTGACAGATATCTTGGTCCTTATAACCTAAGCCAGTATGGAGAATGGAAGCGATTGTCTAGTTACCTCACAAAGACCATCATCAAACGAATTGGTATTTTAGCTACTAGAAGTGCTATTTATTTTAAACAGCTCTGTTGTTAGCTCTTATTAGGATTTCTTCATGATTGCTTTCTTATGGTTGAGTGCTTGGTGTTTTTAACACTTCATTTCATCTTCTATAATTACTGCTGTTTTCTCATTTTACATTTGGTTCTTCTACTTTTTTAAATTTGCTTTTGAGAATCCACATAGATATATACTTTATATTAATTTAAATTTTTTTTTTCTTGTAGATATATTATGTTCATTGACTGGTCAGATCACATTTCCATTTTTTTTTTTCTAAATTTAGATAGGAAAAGTTCAGCACTGGATATGGGTATTGGTTGATGTGAATGTTAGTTTTAGCTTCTTGGCTAGTAATTGATGCAGAGAGCTTGAAGCATGTAAATCATGTAAGAATATGCATTAGTCACTTATTTTTAATAGAACAAAGGTTTTCATCTGTCTATGAAATACTATGACTCTGCTAGCATATTTGAAATACATAGTGTGCCTCTCCTGATAGTGAGTTCCTCACAACTTGTTTATGTTGAATTGCTCGGTCAATTCACAGAACCCATTGGGGGAGAAATTACGGTTGCATGTGAATCTGAAATGGATAAAAACAGTCCTAAAACATCAATCGAGAGAGCTCTAGATGCACAATTGGGGACTGGTAAGTTCTCAGCATCTACATCAGTTGATCGGTCCAAGAAGAGAGGATGTTATTACACTACAATCCCACGTGTTATTAAACGCAGAGGAATGGAGGGGAAAGAACTTACTTCTTTGAATCTTGACAAGGTAAAGTATTGGTATGTATGGCTTCTGAATTATCTTTGACATTTTATAATTTAGATTAACTTTCTTTCTTTCTTTCTTATTCTTCTTCTTCTTCTTCTTGTTTTCCTGTTATCAGACTGAATTACTAGAAAGTGTTTTGATTAAAGACTACGGAGGTTCCGAAGACTTACTTCTAGGGGAGCTGCAGTTTGCTTATATTGCATTTTTGGTATGCACAGATGAATCCTGCATTTCGCACATTGATCGATGTTATCATATCTTTATGGCATTCAAAAAACTCTGCAGATGGGGCAATCACTTGAAGCATTTTTTCAGTGGAAATCTTTGGTTAGCCTTCTACTGAGTTGCATTGAAGCTGTAAGTAATGATTTGTTTCAGTTTCCCTTGATAGTAAAATATTAGTTTGAGAGATAATTTGCTCTCAATACTTTGAAACTTAGAAAACCAATGCTTTATTTAATTATGCATGTGGCCCTTTCGCATCCACATATTAAGATCATGATGTTTTTCACCACTACTCTTCCCACTGTGCCTTTATGTTATTCTTCTTTGTGCGCACATGTTCTCCTTTGAACTTTCTTTGACACTGTTCTTTCTTCTGCTCCATATCATATCCTGTGAGCTGAATCCAATGATTGTGTTCTTTCATGAATGAAGTTTTTCTTGCTATGTTTTTGCTTTCAATAATTGAAAATTATGGCTTGTGCCCAAATTCAAAGAGGTGTTGATTAGATTGAACAAGGCATATATTCAAGAGCAATAGCAGAACAATATATACACACTCATAGTTTGTGCATTTAAACGTCTCCCTAGATGCTAATCTTCTACAGTAGGTGCTCGTACATAGTGATTTAGTGCATCACAATACATTGAGTGGCTGTCACATGAAAATGAAACAAGTATCGCACATGCTTTGGTGTTTGGTTCAGCACTGCAAGCAGCAATATCTTCTGAGCATTTCTCATTTAAAATCACTTTTTTTAACCATTTTTCCTTTGTATTTTATAGTTTCTTGCTGATTTAGTATGATATACTACTCCCCATTCCTTAATACAATTAAGGTCGTTAATTTATGGTGAAATTGCACTGGTCGCTCAGTACTGAAAATGTTTCTTTTCATTTTTTTTCTGTCTCCTTATCTTCTCTAATGTTATAGTATGTTATTCTTTTAAAAGCACTTTTTTCTTTCTTTTTTCACTTTTGGTGCTCTATAAGTGTTTGGTTATCTTGTAGTTCATCCTGTGCATAGTTTACACATATCACCTCAATGATGTTCATTCCAGCTTTGGATTTTTTATTATTTATCTTCTAATGACAGTGCTCTTTTGTTCTTTTTACAGCCTTTTCGTACAAGGAGTCATCTTTTTACTAAGGTAATATTCTGACAGTAATTGTTTTGAGTGTTTCTTTATATTATTACATGATCATGGTGGTTTTAAAATTTAGGTAACTGAATACCACCACAAAAAGAAAAGGTAACTGAATAGTGCCCCATAATGAAAAGGTTAACTGAAGGTGATGTTATTAGCAGATAAACCCAACTAAAGAGGCCTTAACACCTGGGTTTCAGATTCCTGAATCTTTTTCTGTGATCTTATCTGAAATTCTTTTTTTTATTATCACATGGGTTTTTATGCTCCTTGGTACCTTAATTTTTATCCCCTTCCTTATAATGATAGTGGCTGGACTTTCTAATCATTTGCTTGCTTGACTCTGGAAAACTGATGCCTTGACCTTTTTATCATTGCTTCCCCCAACTCCTTACTCTTATTACCATTTTGAAGTTCTCTAGTCAACTTTACCAATATATAACTATATCCACTCAGCAAGCTTGGTTTACTGGATAAAACTTGTTGGTATATCTGGATTTTTTTTTTGGTGATCCTGGTGTTTATCCTTTTCTGGTGTTGATATTTTGATGCCTGAGTTTTTATGCATTATTGTGTGGTTGAAAGCTAATACATTATATATGCACCTTTGGTTCTGTAGATTTTGTTCTAACTGGTACTGGCTCATATGAATTTCACACAGTTCATCAAGGTCATCTTCTATCAACTGAAATATGGACTTCAGAAAGATAGGAAAGAAAGTAATGGTGCAGGAATAGCAGTATCATCATTGCTGGACGAGTCATGGTTTTCTGCTGATAGCTTTTTGCACCGACTTTGCAAGGTAGTTCGTTGCACCAAAATTATCAACTGATGAGGCTCAATTGCCACTTAAAAGGGACTTTTCACATTTGAATTAGATTGTGGTGATTTAAATTTGCTTGTCTCCATATTAAGTTCCTAGGCATTACATATAATTGGTTGCCTGCCATGCAATTTCTTATACAACTAGGCCGCGGAAAGAAAAAGAAAACCTTATAGCAATTTCAAATCATTCGTGTTGCATAGATTACATATTGATTCTTGTGTTAGGATCAAGTGATTGATTTATGGCTAAATGGGTTGCAGGATTTCTTTTTGTTGGTGCAAGATGCCACTGTGGTGGATGGAGATCTTTTGACATGGGTTTGTACATTAAACTCATCTTTTCATAGTCAATTTGCTCTTTTCTTTTACATGTAAATTGCATATTTTGTATCTCAAAGTTCTATTTTGAAACATTTTTTTCAGAAAAACTAAATTGGTCTTCTTTATTTTAGAAACTTCTTATAGTTATGATTCTTGGTTATTGACTGCAAACCTCTCTTTTTATGCGAGTTGTGAAAGCCACAGACTCACATGCTCGTGCTTGCAGTTCTATTCTGTTCTTCTCCCACTAATATAAGGATGGTGTCCATCACAAATTCTTTACTTTTTTCTGTGATGTTTAATTGTCATGCATATTTGGCATGATACCAAATTCTCTTCCTTTTGCATGAAAAAAGCACTATATCATATCTTTTTTGACCATCTGCTAGAATGTTTCAGATCTTTACTTATGGATTGGAATCTTAGATTAATGTGTGCTCCCGGATAGGCTTCATTTGATTAGAAATCAATTTATTGCAATCCATAGTTTCATTTAGTATTTATTCACCAGTTCTAAATTTCATTGGAATGGATGATCTGGTGTTGGATGAATGAATGGAAGATGTTTGCACTTTAATGTTCCAACTCTTGCAGACTAGGAAACTGAAAGAACTACTTGAGAATATTCTGGGATGGGAGTTCCAGCAGAATAGCGCAGTTGATGGCATATACTTCGAAGAGGATGATGAGGTCAGTTTATATGTTTATGAACACTTGGTTAGTCTCTCTCTTTCTTACTTTTCTTCCTGTGCAGTTTGCTCCTGTAGTTGAGATGTTGGATGAGTCGAGCTTCAATGGAGTTCCAGCTGCTTAGACCAGAAACATATTCCTTTTTTAACTCTTATCAGCTAAGTCATGCCTAAGCATATCTGTCATCTTTGTTTTCAACATTAATTGCCTGCAAATCAGTAGATGGTCTTATGAAATCAGTCAATTTCATGTCAAAATATTAGCTAACATGTTTGTCAGACTCCATAAATTAGTTATGAAAATCTGTAAGACTAGGAAACAAGGACCATGTACAGTTACATTTTGAGGATGGTCTTCACCGATGAATTTCATAAAGTTATTAATGTTCTTAAACTGATTTTAGAATGTGATGTAAATTATCTTGAAAGGCTGGAAATTGTTACGAATATGGTCGGGAAAACAGAAGATCAGATTGGATTGTGACAATGAAATATCACTAGTTAGCACAACATGAGTTACCATTTTAAAAAAAAAAGAATTTTCGCCAACATCTGTCTGTGTTGCACTTCTAAACAGGAGCTTAACCTACGATGTAAATGTCGAGGGAATAATACGGTGGTTATAACAGAAGTAGAGTGGCTTGTGCTAGGATGGCGTTTGAATTTTGAAATGCATGCATTGGTAACTTGAAAATTATTTGGTCGGTGGATTCCCCCCTTCTCTCTTATATGTTTTTCAACTGGGTTGGACTTGACATTGAAGGTTCAGTTGGGTTTTGTGTTAGAGGTCTGATTACTGATGGACTAGGAGAAGAGAGTTTTGGTTGGGCCAGGGAGAGGTTCGGTCGACAGCGTCCACTTATTCTCTTTTTCATTTTGGGCCTGTTTGGCAGCCATTTGTTTTGTTATTTTTTTTAAAAAAATTTCTTTAAAATTATATATATATTATTACTATTTTGATGTATTTTCAAAATAAAAAAAATATTTTTTAAAATATAACATCTATCATGTTTAAAAAAGCAAGTAATTTCTCTTTTCTAACCTTCGGTTGGGCAATACCTTTTTCCCTCTTTTATTCTCCCCACCTTCTGCTAGGTTGACAGCCACCTTCGGTTGGGTCATGGGTGTTTTCTTCTCCCTCTTTCTCTCTTTTTATCTTCCCCTCGCAGAGCAACAACAACCTTCATTTATGCCTTAGCATATTTAAAAAAAAATATGATGAAAGATGTGTCATCTTAAAATAAGACTAGTAGTCTTGTGTGTTCTTTCTTGTTATTCGAGTTGGTGTCTGATATTGTAGCAGCTGTTGTTTTTAAAGTATTGTTTTTATTTATAAATATATTAAAATTGTATTTTTTTAAAAAAAAATTATTTTTGATATCAGCTTAAAAATAAAAAAAATATGATGCTATCACAAAAACAAACACAATTTGAATCTAGGCAGATTTTAACAAAAATTTGAAAATCTTGCTAAAAAAATACATCCAGACAACCTTTTAGACTTCTCAAACAAAAATAAGATAAAAAAATAAAACTCTTTGTAAAGTACAAATCAATGTAAAATTCGAGTTTAATTTTTTTGTTATAAAAATTCAAATTGATATACCCAAGATGAAATCATTGGAGTATTGGTATAAGTTTAGATTGGATTTCATTAACAAAAATTTTCTTTCTCCCCTCTCTTTGTTTTAGCTTTCATATTTTTGGCGAATTTGTAATGGATGATCTATTCTTAAGTATTTGGTTTAGCGTTAATTTCTTTTTAGAATTGATTTAGTGTTAATTAAGATAAAATAAAATAACAAATCAGGTTTAAAACATGTTTTATTTTTAAAAAATAATTAACACAACAACATAGCTGGACCTAACTTTAATGTATGACCTTTTATCAGTTATCACTGGCCATATCAGGTTGAGTTAAGAGTTAAAGTTACTTAATCATAGTTCAATATATAAATCACAAAAAGTACTTGAGAAATAAATACTTCTTGATCATTTTAGGATTTCACGAAGATAATCTTAGAATTCATTTGGTGTTGACTTATAATTCTTCTTCTTTTTAAGTTATAATTTCAAAATATTTTTTTATAAATAGTGTAGGATAAAAGTAAGTTAAAATTATGTTTAATAAAAACAGTTAAAATCATTTTTTATCAATAAGAAATGTAGTATAAATTAGAATTTATAAATTAAAAGTTTAGATTTTCAATTTTTAATTAATAAAAATTCTAATCAAATTTTATTACAAAATCTTGATGGAAGAAAAATTATTTTTAAGTATATACATAGTATGTTTGATACTGTGATTGTTTTTATATTTATGGTTTTATAAAGATAATTTTTGCAAAAACACTTTTTTTTATGTGGTTGCTTTACGTAAATTATGTATTTGATAAAATTTATAGTTGAAACTGTTTATTCATAAAAAACATATAATTAATATTTGGTTAAAATTATGATTAAACATGAAATTACCAAATAGGATATTAATTGTTTCCATACTTGACATTAAATAATTAATATATATTTAATAATAACTACTTGAAAAATAAAATTCGACACTAACACTAACACACGTGGTTGCACACGAAGAAGGGATTATAGGACTTACTAACAACAGATCTAGTGTTGGTTTTTGTTGATCTTTGTCGTGGAATTGAGAGTGGTTGGTGTAGATTTGGTTTTGATTTGTGTGTTTTGTTATGGTTTGTGACTGGAAAAAAAGAAGATGATGAAAACATTGATTAACATTGGAAGAGGTTGGTGTAAATTTGAATCATGTGGACAATAAGAGTCTATAGTATGTTTGAGAGTGTAATTGTGGTTGTTTTTAAAAATGTTTTTTCACTCGAAAATGTATCAAAATAATATTTTTTATATTTTTTAAAAATCATTTTTAATATTAACGTATTAAAATGATTTAAAAATATTAATTTAAAATAAATAAAAAATTTGTAATTTTATTAAAATTAAAAAAAAAGTGCATAAACTAGATCTTAACAGGAAAACTAAAAGAAAAAAAAGAGAGGATGAAGATATATTTGGTAAAAATATTAAATGGTCTTCTAGGCTTATTACTTTTTGCAATGGAGTTCTAGGGACGAGCAAGACATGCTTTTCATTAGCATGTGGTATAACTATAATTTAGAGTATGTTTGGTATTGCGGTAGTTATTATGGTTATGGTTTAAAAAATATTGTTTTATAAAAAGTACTTTTAGTTGAGGTTGGTTTGAAAAAATAGGTGTTTGGTTAAAACTATAGTTGAAATTGAGGTTGAAGAAAAAATAGTTTAATATGTTTGGTTAAGAATGTTTTTAAAATTGAGGTTATAAATAATTTTTAAAAATATATATTAATATTGATGATTTTTAATTTAAATATTGTGGATTTAACTATTGCTATTACATCATGAAATAAATCATACTTAATATAAAATATTTTTTATTATTCCATGAAACCATCTACAATTCCATTACGTACGAAATACATCCGACAAGAACTACAATTTTTATAATTTTTTTAGCGTGTAATAAAATTAGATAAAATATTATTAGATATAAAATTCATTTTAAACTATTTTTTTAAAAAAATATTAAAAAAATTAATATACAAAAAAAAGTTTATGCAGTGCAAGTGAATTGCGCTATTCACTTATTTTTAAGTGAACAGTGCAATTCTCTTATACTGTTCACATGAATCTTCTATTATTATATACTGTTTATATTAATTACATTGTTTATTGAATATTGCAATTAATATAAAAAAAAGCATGTGACAGCTGCTTCTTCTGATCGTACTTTGCAAACACAGAAAATAATTGAGTCATGAATAATAATTAGTGGGTTTTTTTTACCAAACATTTAACTTCTGTGTTTTGCTTTAAACACAATCTTTCTTTAAACATGGATCCCACATCTCTAAATTTGCGTTTTACTTGTTACCAAACACTCATTAATCACTTTCTAAACACAAAACAAACACCCTCGTTAGTTAAAAGTTAAAAGAATTAAAATTAAAATTCATACGAAACTCAACTTTAAATAATTAATTCCGTGACACTTGTTTCGTCCATGTCAGCAATCTGTGTTCACGACTACTATGGAACTATATCAAACAATCTATACCGCCGACTGATAAATTACCCTTTTCTAATCCAACGATCAAAACCATCCACGTCATCAATCCATATCAAAAGCAACGACCAATCACACAAGGACACTACCCGCCTCCTATTATATAAGTGAGAAACAATACTATCACAGCACGAAAAGTCATCTCCAACGAAAAACTCTCTTAGCCTCTCCTCCACTGGTTTCGTCGCCTTCGAGAAAAAAATGGCACCAAGAGCAGAGAAAAAGCCAGCGGAGAAGAAGCCGGCGGAGGAGAAGAAGACAGTGGCAGAGAAAGCCCCTGCAGAGAAGAAGCCAAAGGCAGGCAAGAAGCTCCCAAAAGAAGGCGGAGCAGCAGTAGCTGGAGACAAGAAGAAGAAGAGGGTGAAGAAGAGCACAGAGACCTACAAGATCTACATCTTCAAGGTCCTGAAACAAGTTCATCCAGATATTGGGATTTCAAGCAAGGCGATGGGTATCATGAATTCGTTCATTAATGATATTTTCGAGAAGCTTGCTCAGGAATCCTCAAGACTTGCTAGGTATAACAAGAAGCCCACGATTACCTCGAGGGAGATCCAGACTGCTGTCAGGTTGGTCTTGCCTGGAGAGTTGGCTAAGCATGCTGTTTCTGAGGGAACTAAGGCTGTCACTAAGTTCACTAGTTCTTGATTAGCTATGTACTTTCTTTTGTTCATGTAGTTAATTGGGCCTCTTTTTTTTTTTCCTTTTCTTTTCCTGTTTCTCTAGTATGCAAGTATGTCTCTAGGGTTAGGGTTTACGCTTGATCTGTATGTTTCTATAGTAGAAATGAAATACAGCAGTAGTCGCAGTATTGTTAACTCTGTTCAATTATGGTTCCAACTCTTGAAACTTTCTTGTTTTGTTTGCGTTAGTGGATGTCTATCAGCTCTAGGAATATTTAAGAAAAAGGGACAGTTGATGGAGTTGTGGAATCGAAGGGTGAAAAAGGATGATCAACAGCAAAAAGAAAATGGGTGTCTATCAGCTCTAGGAATATTTAAGAAAAAGGGACAGTTGATGGAGTTGTGGAATCCAAGGGTGAAAAAGGATGATCAACAGCAAAAAGAAAATGCCCCATTTACTAAACACTGTCTTCTTTAGCATCTTTTATCTCTATGATCTTATATAATCAAAGAAAGGTGAAACCCAGTGGGTGATTTGGAATCTACAAGAAGCAGGTGGCACAGTTTTAAAAATTGACCAACAATAGTGATAGTGATAGTGATAGATTACTAGGAAATTATGCAGTAAGTAATCCAATTACAACGGCTGATCAAACTTATTTGACAGCAACTACATTGCAACTGTGCTGTGTTCTAAGTTCCTGCATAATCAAATGTCTAATAATGGTATTCAAGGTGTTGACACCGTCTCTCCACTCTAACCTTGAGCAATGACACCATTCTGCTTCACTTCCTTGGATGAGGTGACACCATCCTCTTTTACTGCTACTTCTTCCTTGGAAGAAGATGCTTCACCATTCTCTGTCTGCTTTCTCAGCCTTTAACATTGCTTCTTCTTCAGGCTTTTTTCTTGCTTTCTCCTTTGAAGCCTCAAGAGCTTCAATCAAAAACTTCAAACAAGTCTCCTCGTCTTCTTAGTCTGACTTTGGCATCAGATTCTCAGCAACATCAGCAGGAGATATCTGTCTTCCCCAACAACTCTTCAATTTTTCCAAACAATTCGTGGGACTCGAGTTCCAAATAATTCTTGGCTAGCACCTTGAATGCTTCAAAGCGACAATATGACATTTCTATGCTCTTGTCCATCCTCCCCCTCCTTATTAAAGCAGGATCCAGTCTGTCCACATAATTGGTAGTGAACACAATAATTCTTTCTCCCCCACATGCTGACCAGATTCCATCGATGAAATTCAAGCCCTGATAAAGTAACCTTACTAGTGCGTTTGCTCTCTTCTTCAGCCTCCCTTTTCTTCTTAGAAATTGGATCCTTGTCTTTTCCTGTTTCGGCATCATTCTCATCTTTCTCCTTTTTCTTCCTCTGTCCTGTAAGATCAAGTGAGCAATCAATATCCTCAATCACGATGATAGATTTTCCAGTGGTTTCGATCAATAGCTTCCTAAGATCGCTGTTGTCCTTGACTGTGGTCAACTCAAGATCATAAACATCATAACCCAAGAAATTAGCCATAGCAGCAACCATCGTCGATTAGCCAGTTCCCGGAGGGCCATAAAGGAGATAGCCACGCTTCCAGGCAATCACGATGATAGACTGGCTTTTACGTACAACATCAGCCTTGAGTCTCTTAGCATTCTTTGTAGATTTGGAGCTGAGATAGTGTTGAATGGCAGAAAAGGCCTCGCTGCGCTTGAGACGCTCGCTCACTCGTGAATTCATGAAAGGTAATGTGGATGAAAGGATACCACCAAACTCATCAACTTCTGAATATATTTTTCGAGATAGCCACGAAGTCGATGAGGGAAATATTGTCGAAACATGACCCAAGCAAGCATTAGGCCAGTTATGGCCGAGCTTAGTTGAGTCCATGCTTCTCCAGTCATCACTGAAAACGATAAGAAGAGTAAGAGATGAAGTGTTTTTTTATTCCTCAATCTGCAAAGCAGTATCAGATTTATATGGTACATGGTAAAGGATGCATGGCTCAAGGTTTTTTATTTTATTTTAGGTAGACCTGGTGACTAAGTTATTAGCATATCAGAAAAATTCCTGCATAGCTCCTCGGTTGCTTTCATTTCGAAAGTCTCCGATTTTTCAGAATTACCTTTCAGTATCTTACTTGCCTTGCAAGTTGCATGCTCGTTTATTGTAAAATTAAGTTTGGTATTGTTTTTTAAAATATTTTTTTATTAAAAAATGTATTTTTAATAATATAAAAATATTAATTTAAAATAAAAATAATTTTTTTTTCAAAATACTTTTAAAACAAAAACAAATAGGCTATTATATTACTTATTTTCCTAGTTTTGAAACTTGAACTGATTTGATAGGTATAACCTGACGAACTAAAGTTTGGATTAGTACTGTTTAGTTTAAAAAAAAGTTTGGATATTTTTTTAAATAATATTATTTTAGATATTTTTTTAAAAATATTATTTTAATTCAGGTCAATTTAGTTAGCTTAGAGTCCGATCAAATGAAGACTATTATTATTATTATTATTATTATTAATTTCATCTTCAAGCAACCGAAGATGTGGTTGGGTGGCATCTGCAGCCTCCACCTTTGACCTCTGTTATGCACTGTAGAATAACTACAACTTTGGTATTACCAAAACGAAGAAAAAGAAACCGCAATTTTCGAAGGGCGTTTTCAGGTAGTTTTTGTTACTGTAGTAGTTATTTTTTAATTTCTTTTTTCAGGTAGTTTTTGATATTTTTTTAATTTAATTTTTTTCAAAAACACAATATCACATAAAAAACAAACATATTTTAAAGGTATGTTTAGCGTTGCAGTTGATTGCTGTTTCACAATTTTTGAAATTTTTTGTTGCTTTAAATTATTTTTTTATTGTATTTTTTTATCATTTTAATATATAAATATTAAAAATAAATTTTAAAAAAATATATTATTTTAATATTTTTTCAAATATAATATTTACCATACTTTCAAATATTCACTTAAAATATGTTTACAAACACAGTTGACCACGTATTTTCAAGAAAAAAAATTTAATTTCTTTTCATATTTTTATATTATTTTAATATATTGATATTAAAAATAATTTATTTTTTTTAAAAATAATTTTAATATATTTATAAATAAAAAATACTTCTAAAAAATAACTACTACCGATTATCATAATTTAATTTTGTATTTGTCTGCACAGCTATCAATAGTTTTCCTTGATTTTTCAGTAAGAAGGTTGAGTCATCATAGAGAGAGACAAATTCAATGCATGAATCTTTCAAGAAGTCCCAGTTCTTCCAGTACGAAGGTTCTAATTTTCCTTTAAGCACCGGCATTCTCTATTACATGTGAAGACAAAATTAAATAGTTCTACTCTGAATTTCCTAGCACGCACATGTAACATCCACACCGCGCTTCTCTCTCCAATATCCATATTCTAGATATCTCTATATTCTAGATATATCCATATCCATATCCATATCCATATCCATATCCATATCCATATTCATTACTTCTATATTTTTGTTTTTCCAAGAAAGGGAAGAACACAAGAGGCTATGGCTGATGCACTTGTTTCTGCTCTTGTGGCTACAGTCTTGAGCAACTTGAATTCAACAGTGCTTCAAGAACTGGGAGTTGTTGGGGGCCTAAAGACTGAGCACGAGAATCTCAAGCGCACCTTCACAATGATTCAAGCTGTGGTCCGGGACGCAGAGGAGAAGCAATGGAAGAATGAGGCTATAAAGCAGTGGCTGATCAACCTTAAGGATGCTGCTTATGATGCTGATGATGTGCTGGATGAGTTCACCATTGAAGCTCAAAGGCATTTGCAGCAAAGTGATCTCAAAAACCGAGTAAGATCCTTCTTTTCTCTTGCCCATAATCCACTTTTGTTTCGAGTGAAAATGGCACGTAGATTGAAAACTGTAAGAGAAAAGTTAGATGCCAATGCCAAGGAGAGGCATGACTTCCATCTAAGAGAGGGAGTTGGGGACGTAGAGGTGGACAGCTTTGATTGGAGAGTGACTAGCTCCTACGTGAATGAATCTAAAATTTATGGAAGAGACAAGGAGAAAGAAGATCTAATCCATTCATTGCTCACCACTTCAAATGATCTCTCTGTTTATGCTATTTGTGGGATGGGTGGAATTGGAAAGACAACTCTTGCTCAGTTAATCAACAACGACGATAGGGTGAAGAGGCGTTTTGACTTGAGAATTTGGGTAAGTGTTTCTAATGATTCGGACTTTAGAAGGTTGACAAGAGCCATGATAGAGTCTGTTGAAAATAGCCCTTGTGACATTAAAGAGCTTGATCCCTTGCAGCGACGTCTTCAAGAGAAGTTAAGTGGAAAGAAGCTTTTGCTTGTGCTGGATGATGTGTGGGATGATTACCATGACAAGTGGAACAGTTTGAATGACTTACTAAGGTGTGGAGCTAAAGGTAGTGTTGTTGTAATAACTACCCGTGTTGAGATTGTTGCTCTTAAAATGGAACCAGTTTTATGTCTGCATATGGAAAGATTATCCGATGATGATTCTTGGCATTTGTTTGAGCGACTTGCGTTCGGGATGAGGAGGAGAGAGGAGTATGCACACTTGGAGACAATCGGAAGAGCGATAGTTAAGAAGTGTGGTGGGGTTCCTTTAGCTATAAAAGCACTAGGAAACCTGATGCGGTTGAAGAAACATGAAGATGAGTGGTTATGTGTCAAAGAAAGTGAGATTTGGGATCTACGACAAGAAGGAAGCACCATTTTGCCTGCCTTGAGATTAAGTTACATTAATCTACCTCCACACTTGAAGCAATGCTTTGCATATTGTTCCATATTCCCTAAAGATTATGTCATGGAGAAGGACCGGCTCATAACTCTATGGATGGCAAATGGTTTTATTGCTTGCAAAGGGCAAATGGATTTACATGGCATGGGGCGTGATATTTTCAATGAATTAGCTGGGAGGTCATTTTTTCAGGATGTGAAGGACGATGGATTGGGAAACATAACATGTAAACTGCACGATCTCATCCATGATCTTGCACAATCCATTACGTCCCATGAATGCATTTTGATTCCGGGCAATAAAAAGATGCAAATGTCAGAAACAGTTCGTCATGTGGCTTTTTATGGGAGATCACTGGTATCTGCTCCTGATGACAAGGACCTCAAAGCTCGGTCACTGCGCTCATTTTTGGTGACTCATGTTGATGACAACATAAAGCCTTGGAGTGAGGATCTTCATCCCTACTTCTCTAGACAAAAGTATCTAAGGGCCTTGGCTATAAAGGTTACGAAATTGCCTGAATCAATTTGTAATTTGAAGCATCTAAGGTATTTAGATGTCTCTGGCTCCTTCATCCATAAACTTCCTGAATCAACCATTTCTCTTCAAAACCTGCAAACTCTGATTCTAAGAAATTGTACAGTCCTTCATATGTTACCCAAAGATATGAAGGACATGAAAAATCTCAAGTATCTTGACATCACAGGTTGTGAAGAACTTCGGTGTATGCCAGCTGGAATGGGACAACTGACTTGCCTGCAAAAGCTCAGCATGTTCATTGTGGGCAAGCATGATGGTCACAACATAGGGGAGCTAAATAGATTAAATTTTCTTGGGGGTGAATTGAGGATCAAGAATCTTGATAATATTCAAGGTTTAACAGAAGCCAGAGATGCCAATTTGATGGGGAAGAAAAATCTGCAGTCACTGAATTTATCTTGGAAGAGAGAAATAAGCAGCAACGCCAGCATGGAAAGAAGTGAAGAGGTTCTTTGTGGTCTCCAACCCCATTCAAATCTAAAGCAGCTATGCATAAGTGGATATCAAGGCATAAAATTTCCGAATTGGATGATGGACTTGCTTCTACCAAATCTAGTGCAAATATCAGTGGAAGAGTGTTGCAGGTGTGAGCGTCTTCCACCTTTCGGGAAACTACAATTCCTTAAGAACCTTCGTCTGAAGAGTGTGAAAGGTTTGAAGTATATTAGCAGGGATGTGTACGGAGATGAGGAAATACCATTCCCATCACTGGAGAGTCTGACTTTAGATTCCATGCAGAGCTTAGAGGCATGGACAAATACAGCTGGAACTGGAAGAGACAGTTTTCCTTGCCTTCGTGAGATAACAGTTTGTAATTGTGCTAAGCTGGTGGACTTGCCAGCCATACCATCTGTTAGAACATTAAAAATCAAGAACAGCAGTACTGCATCACTCTTATCGGTCAGGAATTTTTCTTCTCTTACCTCCCTTCGTATTGAGGACTTCTGTGACTTGACACATCTTCCTGATGGAATGGTGAAAAACCACGCAGTCCTTGGGCGCTTGGAAATTGCAAGGCTGAGAAATCTCAAGTCACTGTCATATCAGCTTGATAATCTATTTGCTCTTAAACGCTTGTTTCTTATAGAATGTGATGAACTTGAAAGCTTGCCAGAAGGTCTCCAGAACCTAAATTCTTTGGAGTCACTGCATATAAATAGTTGTGGAGGATTAAAATCTCTGCCAATTAATGGATTGCGTGGCTTACATTCTCTTCGCCGGTTACATGTTTTAGGCTGTGATAAACTGGCCTCTTTATCCAAGGGAGTGCAATACCTGACCGCTCTCGAGCATTTGTATATTTATGGATGCTCACAGCTGAATTCATTGCCACAGAGTATCCAACATCTCACTTCTCTACGATCTCTGACAATCTGTGATTGCAAGGGAATTTCTTCTCTGCCAAATCAGATTGGACATCTCATGTCACTTTCACACTTGCGTATCTCGGATTGCCCTGATTTGATGTCTTTGCCGGATGGAGTAAAGAGACTTAACATGCTCAAGCAGTTGGAAATTGAAGAATGTCCGAATCTGGAGAGGCGGTGCAAGAAGGAAACAGGAGAGGACTGGCTGAATATAGCTCACATCCCTAAAATTGTTATCAACAGTGAAGAAATCCAGTCCTTGGGTTCTTGGCAGAGATGAAGAAATGATGATTGGCCCTCCTGGCATCTGACGAGAA
>Ga0325411_1003000_pt1 | contig 19029 bp, 8 predicted proteins | sample PopdelMetagenome_13_FD_206181 | JGI IMG/M metagenome (GOLD analysis project Ga0325411, IMG submission 206181) | Populus deltoides microbial communities from Bellville, Georgia, United States - Xylem-PdIQD-R4 | ecosystem: Host-associated > Plants > Phyllosphere > Stem > Wood/Secondary xylem...
ATTAAAAACGACTTTAAAAATTTAGAAACCCTAGAATTAAAAAGATAAATAAACAATTAAATTCAATAACAAATAAAATCAAATAATTCACAATTACAATTTCTAAGTCTAAGCAGAAGCAAAAAAAAAAAAAAAACACTGATAATCAGTACTTCAACAAATAATTTCTAATACATTTTTTTTAATAAAAACACGAACCTGTATCGAATTTCGTATCTTCTACGGATTCAACTGAAATTGTTTTTTAAAAAATCAATTTCAGAGAAATATTAATTAAACAAAGTGAAACTACTTCTTCTAACCTGTGGTAGGAGAGAGAGAAGGGCTGGAATCAGAAATTTGAACGGTCTTGATACGATCGCAGATCTCTTCAATCATTTGGACTGTCAGATCTGAGAGAAATCAAACAATTTCGATCTATAAAACAAGAACCATAAAAACAAAATAAAATAATTCAAGAATTTATGCGTATCGATCGATACAGAGAAAGAGATGGGAGTACCATTCATGTTTTAGGGCTTGAAATTGAGAGGGAGAAAATTAGAAAGGTGTTTTTAGGGTTTAAAATTGGGAATTTGAAGCTTGAAATGAGAGCTGTTGGTTTCTAACGGCTATATGATGTTGTTTGTTTAGGTTTGGGATTGGGAGGGACGGAGCGTTTTAATTTGAAATGGGAGAGTTGGGCCTTTGGCTTGGATAGATAGAATGAATTCGGCCTTTGGTTTTGGGTTATGTGCTGGTGTGGTCTGATTGGTAACAGATCGAAGCCCATTTAGATTTTTTTTGTTTTGTTTTTTTATTGCTACTTTAATTACTTATAAATTACTCCCAAGTCTTCTAAATATTATTAGTTTTTTTGTAGGTTCTATAATTTTTTTTAATATAATAAAAAATATTCAGGTCGTAGAGAATTACTTGATATTTTTATTAAACTCGATCTAGCAAGTCAACTTTGAATTTTCCTGATCCGACTTCTTACCTAACCCAAGTTTAAAATTAAAGTTCAAAGGCATCCCATTGTAATATAAAAATGTTCGAGGATGAAATTAAAAAAAATAAAAAAAAACCTTGAAAACAAACTTTTTGCCCGACTTTGATTTAAAATTAAATTATGTTAAAGTTATCCTAATGAGTCTGATTTGATTGAAAATGATAGTTTTGACCATAATCGATCTAAATATCATTTTTATCCTAGTTAATGTGGTTTGACCTATATTGACTCGGTGGGCTTGATTTTGATTGAAAATGACGGTTTTGACCTGAGACGGCTCAAAACTCATTTTTTATCCTGGTTGACATAATTTGACCTGGTAAATTTAGTTTTGATTGGAAAATGAAAGTTGATCCGAGAAAAATATATTCTTAAATTTTGAACTTTTTCTTAATTTTTTTATGAATAAAAATAGAAATGAAATGACTTATAAAAAAATTATTAGAAAATTTTAGAGAATCCAAAATTGAGTTACCTAAAGCATACTTTGCCTTCATTCCAAAGTTGTTCAAGCTCGCTACAAAGACATTTCAAGTCGAACAAGTTTCCAAGGGAAAACATTTGATTGCAAGGATTTCAAATGGTAATTATACCAGTAGAGAAACCTTAGCTCACTTGAAAGAAAGAGAAGCCTTTATGAAAGGTGAAAGGTGAGTTAACTCGTCAAATCAGCGATCTAGATCATGAGACGAGAACAACTTAATAAAAAATAAATTTAATGTTGAAAGACCCGTGATCTAGGTCATCAAATCGAGATAATCTCTTAGAAAGAAAATAAAAAAAATAACTCAATTCAACCAGTGTTAAAATACCAAAACCCGTGACCTTAATTGTAAGACCAAGATATCTCCATAGAAAACAAATCAAAATAAATTAGGAAACTTAATTTCTACCTAACTCAGTGATGAATAATAAAATAAAAAATAATAATTAAAACAAGACAAAAAAAACTATCTGAGTCAACTCGGGTTAACTCGTTAAATACTATTCTTGGGTTATGAGGACGAAATAACACAATAGAAAGTAAACAAAACAAATCATGAAGTTTAATTTCCAATCAACCTAGTATTAAAGGATGAAATACTCATGAAGTCTAATAATTTCCAATCAACTCAATATTAAAGGATGAAATTGAAAAAAAGTTAATAAAAAAGTCTAAGTCAATCGGGTTAACCCGTCAAACTAACGATATGTGTCATGAGAGTGAGATAACTCAATAAAAAAACAAATTTAATATTAAAGGATGAAATTAAAAAAAACATTGATTGAAAAAGAAGAAGAAAAGAAGCAAATCATTATTCCAATGAATAGTGCTTTGTGAGGAGGGGTACAATAAAAACATCTTCTCCTTTAGTTTATAGTTAATACTAGATAATTTCCCACGCTACGATGCTGGTTAGATCAAAATTATAAAACTGAATTCTCAATCAACCTAATCTTGAAAAAGAAAATTGTAAAAAAGAAAAACAATTAACAAAAAACACGAAAAAAACAACTCGAGTTAACCAGCCAAATCTGTGACCCGAGTCATGAGGTCGAGATATCTTCATAGAAAGCAAACCAAAATGAATCATGAAGCCTAATTTCCAATTAACTCAATATTATTGGATGAAATTGAAAAAAATACATTTAAAAAGAACACAAAAACACTCGAGACAACCAAGCTAACCATCAACCTGGGTCATGAGACCTTGGTAACCCTATAGAAAAAAAATTACAAAACACAATTCTCAATCAACCTAATGTTGAAGAATTAAATTGAAAAAAATATCCCGAGTCAACCCAAGTTAACTTGTCAAACTCAGATTATGAGACTAAGATAAATATATATATAAAAATAAAATAAAAATATGAAGTCAAATTCTCAACTAACCCAAATATTGAATGATGAAAATGAAAAAAATTCAATTAAAAAAGAACAAAAAAAAACTTGAGCCAACCTTGCTAACCCGCAAAACTTGTGACTTGAATCTTGAGACCACAATAACCCATAGAAAATAAATAAATAAATATAAAGCCAAATTCTCAATCAATCAAGTGTTGAAAGATGAAATTGAAAATTAAAAAAAAATAAAAAATAATCCGAGTTAACCTACCAAACCCATTTGTCTTTTATGAGGACCTTAGAACCCCCCTTAATTAATGATGTCATTTATACCAATTGATAATAATAATTATTTTGTTCGGGACCTAGTTAAGAATCATGTTAAAGTAGGAGGATAAATATATCCAATTGATAATAATTATTATTATTTTGTTCTATTTCATATTGGTGAACTTTTATCGGGGAAATCGTCGGTGGATGCGCCTTTTCCGCTTGATGGGCTGCAGACTTTTCATGTGCAGAATACTATCTTCATCTTTGAAGCTATAAAAAGTTTGCTGAGCTGTAAGGAGTCGTGCTGATGCTCAGTGGAACCTCAGATACAGAAGCTACTCTCGCTGTCCCTCAACATATGCTCATGGCAGCACTCAGCAAGTTTGTCTCTAAATTATTACTCTTATTTTTGTTTTTTTTTTAATCAAATATTCATTAATATTTTACAAGCTTTCGTTGCATGTCAAGCAATGAACAATGTATACTGTACAAATAAATTTTACCCTTTTAAATTCGTATGGTGAAAACATAAATTATGGTATTAAACTTGAAATGGGGTGGATCAGGATGAGACCGGATCATGACCATCCAGTTGACTAAGGATGAACAAACAAACTGATTGCTTGCAGCCAAGAACATTCACCTCTGTGATGTCCATTAGACTTGCTCTTTGGGTCTCCTTTTGCTGGCTAGCTATTCAATGTTTTATGATCGTCTCTCATGATCTCTTCAATATTGCCACCTGTGGGCCGTGACTTTCCTGCAGAAGCCGAGCTCTTGGCACTTCCGTTCCCGATGCCTTCTAGCGCTGTGAGTTGTGATTCAGAAAGTTAGATTGGACGTGGCTTTTCTTGCCGACTTTCCTTTGAAATAAAATTAAGACATTATATATATATAAAAAAATAAATTGGAAACCAGCACAGGTATAAAAAGAAATAGCACAGTTGGCTAAAAATGTTAGTTTTCAAGTGCCGTACTTTAAAATTAGGAGATGAAAAAAAAATCAGAATTTCATCAAAACTATATGATAATGACAATTTTAATATAACTAGAAAAATAAATTCATAATCATCGAGACAGGTTATTAATGGTGGATGATGTAAACCACATGGGTTGTTCAAAAATGACAGGTGGATTTGTTTCATGGTAGTACGCAGTTTTTTTTAATATTTTTTATTTAAAAATATATTAAGATAATATTTTTTATTTTTTAAAAAATTATTCTTAATATTAACATATAAAAAACGATCTAAAATATATATAAAAATAATTTTTAAAAAAATATTATTTGTAACGTACTCTCAAAGCTTTTTAATATACTATTTAATTGACAAAGTAAAACTGGTGTGATTTTTTAGTCTCCATGCAGATATTTTATTTTTTATCAAATAGAAAAAATATCTTTGCAGGTAAAAGCTGTTATAATAAAATAAAATAAAATAATTACATATGAGATAGGTAATATACTAATCCAGTTTATTTTATTAAGAAATAAAATTTTACTTGCGAAGAAATGGATTGAATGTTCATCACACGATAATATCTGATAATTCTTTTTTAAAAAAATTTATATTCCGACAAGTATTTCAAGACAATAACTTATTTATCCTATAAAAGCCCAGAAAACTTGGTAAATAGAAAACTTTTCATCTCTAATTCATAAGACTATTTGGTTTCATGTTTGATGCAATCCAATTGATCAGTTGTTTCATATTTGTATGGAAAAAGAAGAGGAGAAGACGAGCTACCAGTGCCAACGAGCGAAACCATAGCATTAAGTTGCCCTTTCAAATACAAGATGATGAAGAGTTCGTCAAGCATTTTCCATCAATTTTAGGGTATGGTTGCTCAAGCTCGTTGACAAACAGTGGATGGACTCCACACCCAACCACCACATCAGTAGTTCCCCACGGTGATTTGAATTGAAATGAGGCCTCCTTGAAAGCACTTAGAGTGGACACTCCAAATGAACACATGCTCCCTTTCCCATAAACTCCTCACCTTTTTTTCATATATTTCGTAGTAGTAGGAACTGAGATCAATCTGGGTTCCATCTTTGCTTATCAAATGGCATTCATATTTAATATTAACAGGACGCCTTTCCCCGCTTTGGCCAAATGAAACAACAGCGCATAAAGTGAAGCGACGATGCCAATGAGCTGGTTGCTGGATTTTTACTGACGATCCTTCTCTATTTTTATAACTGAACCACTCCGGGACTTCCGACCCACGAATACACAACCGGACTTCTTTTAATGGCTTAACATGATATTCCTGCACCGAAGAGAGTGAGAATGTGAGATGCATATAAAAAATTATCGTGATTTTTTTCTTTAAAGAAATCAAGATCGAGGGAGGAAGAATTCACCTGATAAAACAATGATGTTGCCATGCGTCGAATTCGTAAATGGGCAGCACCCACAATTCTAGTGTGTGAATTCTGATCCAGTTGGAGGCATTCAGAGAAATTGAATTCCTGAGAAACAGCTTTATATTCTCTATCACCTTGCATGAATGTACTTGCTATAGATTTTAGAGAGATGCAACCTGATGCGATTAAAACTTGTAGAGTTGATGGAAGCTCTGGTAAACATTGAAGCCGCTTGCAATCATCTAAATAGAGTTTACTTAGCTTAGTAAGTTGCTTGATGCTTGCAGGTATCCTCTCAAAATCAATCTGAGATAATCTTAATTGTGTTAGCGACACCAAAGAGCCTAATCTCTCTGGAGTTTTTAACACACGAGAATTTCCCAAATTTAAAAATTCATGGCAGCCCAATTTATAGGTGGATGATGCAATTTCTTCTACTTTCTGGAATCCACTCAGCATATAACAATGCTGTTTGTCAAGTCCTTTAAATTCAAGATCAATGATGTTGTTTGGAAGACTTGCTAGTTTTAAGCAACCACTGAGATCGAGCGTAGTAAGACGGTTCAACTCGCCAATGCTGTCTGGTAGACTTTTTAGTCCTAAGCAACCAGTAAGGTGAAGCGCATAAAGCCATTTCAACGCGCCAATGCTGTCGGGTAGACTTGCTAGTTTTAAGCAACCACTAAGATTAAGCATAGTAAGACATCTCAACCCGCCAATGTTGTCTGGTAAACTTTCCAGTCCCGAGCAACCATTAAGATTAAGGGATTTAAGAGATTTCAACTCGACAATTCTGTCTGGTAGACTTGCTAGTCCTGAGCAACCATGAAGATTAAGCCATTCAAGAGATTGCAACTCGTCAATTCTGTCTGGTAGACTTACTAGTCCTAAGCAACCATTAAAATTAAGCGATTTAAGAGATTTCAACTCGTCAATTCTATCTGGTACACTTGCTAGTCTTGAGCAACCACTAAGATGAAGCAATTTAAGAGATTTCAACTCGCCAATGTTGTTTGGTAGACTTGCTAGTCTTGAGAAACCACAAAGATTAAGCACAATAAGATAATTCTACCTGTCAATTCTTTCAGATTCACTATTAGTCAAAGACTAGCTAGTTGAGATCTTACACCTGATAAATAAAGAGAGAAGCTAGTTGGGAGATTATTTTATATCTCATAAATAAAGGCTATGATCAAACAAGAGTGTATTAGAATGATCAGACAATAAGAGGAAGATCAAAACAACTTAAACGATACTATAGCAAAGAACAAATTAACAGAGAGATTTCATTGACATTTGTTACTTCAACAGCAATAGAAAAATTAATGGACGTCCAGGAAGAAAGTCTACCAGTTATATTTAAGGGCTAGCCAACTCACAATTAAGGGGGGGAGTTCACATTGATCCTCTCATCATCTTTATTTCAAGCGCAGTATTGGAGGGTTTCTTGGAATCTATCGAGAGATTTATCGGTAGGTACAAATTCAGAAACAGTCCTTACATCTCAATATCTCATTTAGTAAGCCACAATAAGCCACGGAAATTCTGGAATCATTTAAAGTTTGATTTTTAAAGTGTTTATTTGAAAATATATTAAAATAATATATTTTTTTATTTTTTTAAAATTATTTTGACATAATTCAAAAACACCGAACAAATCTAAATTTTAACAACACTAAACAAATCCAAATTTTAAGAAAAATTAACAAAAATCAACCTCAATTCCAAAAGATTAGTCATCTATCTTCTTTTCCTTTTTCTTTACTTAGCGCAGAGGAAAAGTTGATAGTAGCAACTTTTCCTCACCGCTAAGTAGCAATCATTTTTACGTTGGGTGTATAAATTAGTTAAAAAGTAGCAAATCCCACTGGCCAAAAAGAGTTAAAGCATTACAGGACGCTTGACTTGCTGTGTGCCCTTTTGATTTTTGAACACAACCAAGCAGTAATTTCCTGGTGGTCTTCCGGAATCTTTTTCCAAACAACCCTTTTTAGACCATGATTGAAGTTTCGACTGAAGAATTTACTACTTTTCTCTTCACATATGATTCAGAGTTTTTAATCCAGACTCGGTGTTCGATCTGGAGCAAGGCCTGTGTGTCACCAGGGTTTAGTTTTTCACTGAAAAACTTGTTGAGATGATAGCTTCTATTCTTTGCTCTTTCCTTTGTTAAAATCAGTTTATGGAACTGATGCTTTGCAGGTGGCAGAGAGAGCACTGTTCTTGTGGAACAGTGATCCCATTGAGAACTTGATCACTCAAAATCAGTTCTTGTTTCTTTTCCTTCACCTTTTCCATTTTTCCTAAGCAGCAAGAAAGAGACCAATTCCATAGAGAGAGAGAGAGAGAGAGAAGAACACATTATAAAAACAAAACCATCAAACATTTTTTAGGAAAACTTGCAATAACTACTAAAAGTTTTGATCATACTCACGTTATGGCAAATTTTGGATTTTAGTCACACTATTGCTAGATCACATTCCATAGAGGACGGCAGGATTACAGTTTGCATGCAACCATCTGTGTCTTCACCCAATTCTGAATTAAAAAAAGGAACAATAAAAAAAATAAAATAAAGCTTTGAATCATGATTGGACAAATATTTAATTTATAGTTGATAGGTGGATCGATAATTTGAGGTCTTCTTGAAGAAATTTAGAAAACAGACTGAAAATGTGATCAAGGCCGAATAAATTAAAAGTTTGAGGACCAACATGAATAAGGTTGTAAAGTTTAGCGGTCCAATTTTGATAGATAAAGGCTTCATTAAGAAGAAAGCTGAAGATGGGGCCCAATAGCAAAAATCAAAGAATCCAAGGACCTAATTGTACTTTGGATGGGCTTAATCAGGTGCTAAAATGAAAGAGTAATAAGGTTGGAAGTTAATTTGGCTAAAAGTGGAAGAATTAATAAGTCTTAGGGACTTGTTTGAACATTGGATTAGTTTAATTAATACAATGAGGGACTTAATTAGAGTAAAATAAAAGTTTGAGAGTCAATTCGGTTAATTGTATTAATCAATTTACTTCTCAACTCGCCTTGTGCTGATTATAGAGAAATATCAATTTTTTTAAAACCCCATAAATGTTTCCAGGTGGAGCTCTAAATTCCTCAACTTCAGTTTCTCGACGATGAAGCCGCAAAAGCATAACATAAATATTATTTTTGTTAAAGCAAGCAAGGAAGAGAAATAAACGATGTAAACCTTGATAGCTATGCCTCAAACATCTTATATGTGCAAGTGCAGGCTGATTATCTGATAACATCTCACCAAACTCATTCAACATCTAATTTTTCACTGACATAATCATCACCGTTATTTATTTAGCTACACCATGCTTCATTTCCCAAATTCCATCTGTTTCCAAAGGTTTTGGAGCTCTCTGGAGATCAAAGATATGGAAGGACGGCTTTGTGGATTCTCTTCTGTGCACATCATTCCTGCATCGACCACATGAACACAGCATTGCTTTAGCTTCTCTATTGCACCACTTGAATGTGCCTCTCGCTTCAATGACATGTCTACCACATCCAAAATATGATGAGGGGTTGCGGCACCCACCCACTTCCTTAGATCAAGCCCGTCTGTGAACATTTCTCCTGTTGGTCTTTGCCTTGTTATCAATTCCAGCAGCATGATACCGAAGCTGTATACGTCTCCTCTAACTGATACTTCATTACTCTGTCCATATTCTGTTTACAAGCAACAAAGCACTGTTAGCAAAATGAAAAAAGAAAATAATCATTTTGGTCAAATGATCTTAATGCACTGCAAGGTGAATGGAACATGCGATCTTTCATGCCGAAGAATTTAGAGGAGGGCAGCGAAACACTAACACAAACCAACCATATGCATACCTGGAGGGATATAGCCAACAGATCCTCGCAGGCCACTTGCTGTAGAAGAATATTCAGCTGGTTTATCAGCAAAAAAGACCTTTCCAATTCCAAAGTCCGCAACACGGGCCACCATATCATCATCAATAAGAACATTTTGTGGTTTCAGATCACAGTGCACAACTTGAGTTGAGCAACCCAATTGAAGATACTCCAAGGCATTTGCAATATCTATTGCTATTCCTAATCTTTCACTCAACGTCAATCGACAGTTTCCTCCCTCGGAGTCAGGATAAAGATGCTGTTCCAAGTTTCCATTACCTACAAACTCAAGGATGAGAGCCTTGAACTGTGAATTCCAGATTGATCCCATCATATGAACCAGATTCCGATGCTTAATTCCTGACAGTATTTGGCACTCCCTTTTTAGGCTTTTGTAACACCGCCTGCTGTCTTCATTTAGAACCTTAACCGCGACAAAAGATATTCTATCATCAATCCAAGCTTTATAAACTGACCCAAAGCTTCCTCTCCCCAAGAGTTTGGCATCACTGAACCCGTCCGTTGCAATTTCGAGCTCTCTTTGAGTGAAATTTCGTCCTCTGAAAGCCATCAGAATTGCCTCTTCAGATTCTGCATCAGTTTTCTTTTTAAAGAATCGTCTAACACGGACCACGACATATACCAAGAGCAGTAAAAAGCAGCTAATAGTAATTGCGAACAAGTAATAGGTCCATTTCCATAACTTCCTCCTTTTCTTTTGAACTGCACATGGCTGGAGTCCCGTTAGCGCAGAACCACCACACAGGCCTGCATTTCCTATCAATGTGCTTCCACTAAGATTTTTAAACTTTCCCATACTTGAAACTTCTCCAGTTAATCTATTATACGACAGGTTGAAATTCTTCATCACTGAGTCATTGGCTAGCCAGATTGGAACGCTGCCTGTTAATTGATTAAAAGCCAAATCCAGTACTTTTAAATATGCAATTTGTTTCAATGACTCTGGAATTGTACCTTGAATCATGTTCTTGGATAGGTTCAAGTACTCCAAAGCCGTACAACTTCCAACTGAACTTGGTATAATGCCAGAAAATCTGTTCACCGATAAGTCAATAGCTTGTACAGATACCAGATTTCCAATAGTTGCTGGAATTTCCCCGTCTAGATTGTTATTTGAAAGGTTGAGGGACAGCCCCAAGTTAGCAAAAACTCCAATTTCTGGTGGAAGAGGCCCCTGCAAGCTGTTAAAAGATAAATCCAGCTGCATCATGAGAGAGCACTGGCTGAGTTTGATGGGAATATTTCCTGATAAGCTGTTCTGAGATAGGTAAAGGTATCTCAACTGTGAGAGGTTACCAAGTGAACTAGGGATTGAACCGGTTATGGAATTATTGGCAAGATCAAGTAAGCCAAGGTTTTCCATCTGCCCCATTTCATCTGGAATGGAACCTTGTAGCTTGTTTCTCCCCAAATATAGTCTTTGCAACAGCTTCAGCTTTCCAAAAGTTGCTGGAATTGTCCCGTCCAGGTGATTGTACCACAGTTGTAGGGTCACGAGGCCACTCAAGTTTCCAATACTATCTGGAATCTCTCCTCTTATACGGTTATTCAAAAGATTGAAATAGTAGAGGTCTTTGGAAAGATTTCCAATGGAAGCAGGTAAACTCCCCGAAAATAAACAGGAGCCCAAGTGCAGTTTCTTCATAAATGAACAGTTTGTGAGAGCAGTAAGAAAACTGAGAGAAGAATTGCTAACCAGGTTGTTGCTATGGAGGTAAAGAATCTCAAGGTTCTTCAACTTCCCCAGTTCCTCGGGAACTCCACCCTCCAAGTAATTGATACTCAAATCAAGCAGTGTTATCTGTGAAAGATTTGAGAATGTCACTGGAATCCTACCAGAAATATTGTTGCCATAAAAATTCAACATCCGCAAGTTTTGGAGCTTGTTCCCCATTTCTGAAGGGATTTCCCCGGATAATCGATTCCCAATCAATGAAATTGCTCGCAATGCAGTGCAATTACTTAGTGATTCAGGTATTGTTCCCTCAAGAAAGTTCGTGTGCAAATACAAAATCTCAAGCCTGCTCAAAACTCCAAGCTCCACAGGGATTTGCCCAGTAAAGTAGTTCACAGCCAGTTGTAGCTGTGTCAATTCTGTCAGGTTTGACAAAAAGGCCGGAATGACCCCAGTGAGGTTGTTTACAGAGAGAGCTAAAAAACTCAGCTTCTTCATCCATCCTAGTTCTTCAGGAATGACCCCAGATAGGTTGTTAACAGACAAGTCTAGAAATTTCAAGCTTTGACAGCCATGTAGTGAAGCTGGAAAGGCACCAGAGAGCTGATTTTCATTCATATTCAGATATTCTAACCGTGAGAGAGCTCCCAAGGTAGTTGGGATTTCTTCACGGAAATTATTACCCTGCAAGGAAAGCTTGGTGAGAAGAGAAAGATTGGATAGAAATGGCGATATACTTCCTTCTAAGCGCATGTCTATGATCTCAAGATCTATAACCCGGTTTTGGAGAGATTGGTGGCATGTAACTCCGGTCCAGTTACAGAAAGGATTGGCTTCATTCCAATCCTTGACGTATCCTTCCGGATCACTTGTTATGCCTGCCTTGAATTTGAGAAGAGCTTCACAATCAGTAAAATTGCAAACAAATGCCGATGCTCCTGGCATGAGAAAAAAGATGAGACAGAACACTGGCACAGCCATGTTGCAGTTTTGATTGTGTGCCATCCTCTCTATTGTTCTTTCTTAGCAGAGATTCTGGAACAAAACGTTTCTTGATGTGAACAAAAAAGTGATTCTGTTTGCACTTCTGCTGCATTTTTTCCAAGACTGTAAGGTAATCTTAACTTGATATGTGGCAAGAAGAATTAGTCAAACCACCTACCCTAGCAGAGCACATTAAATTCTTGAAGTGGATGCTTTTTTCCTACTTTCTTGGCGATGATAATTACGTGAAGCTATCATACTTTGTCCATTGTCATTGACAACCACATCACTTTACTTCCACAGTAATCTAGATAAGTATTCTATGGTCTTCACTCCCCAATCCTCTTTTCCCACCAGTGGTCCACAATTTATTATTTCCATTTCATATTAGACTTTTGATCTTAAGAGTAAATAATTTCCAGTGTAGAAATGCAGATGCACAAGATACATGACAGACTTCTTCTGACAGAAGTTTCTCACCATAGTTTTTGACATATTCAACTGCAAAGATAGCATACAAATCCTTCATGTCACTCAAGGAAGCAGGGGACACATCATTCAGAGAACTTAAAGGATACACTACTCCTTAATCCTCTTTTCCCACCTGTTTGATATCGGTCTATATCAGTGGAAATTAGACTTTAGAACTTAGAGTGATAATTTCCAGTGTAGAAATGCAGATGCATAAGATTTTAACTGTCTGAACCTCGACAGGTAATTTGAAATATACATGACATGACACCTTCCTTTGGACAGAAGATACTTACCATAGTCATGAAAATAGAGTTTTTATACTGTACTTTGGTTTCATTCACAATGAACATAAAGTTAATAGAGGAGTACAAACCATACATCCCCAAATTAAAGAACAAAAAGATGGAACTTTGGCATGCCTGATCTGCAAATATACCATACAAATCCTTCATATTTAGTGTTGAGTTTTGAGTCCTGAGCAGAACACAAAATCTGAAAGTGAAAATGTCAATACGAATGTACTGGGTGTTTCAAAATCAAAACCAATCAACATGTTTGCTTGAAATCTTTGGCTGCTTCTTTGGCTTCTGGAATCGATTGTTCTAGAACCTAGCTTTAACGATAAGGGAATACAGCAAGTCTGCCTCAGCTGCACAATCGTAAGGCACCTCCAAGACACTGCAGAATCAATGCAAGAACAAGTTAATGATAAGACATAAGAAGTAAACCACAACCGTGTAGAAAGCAAATCAAAGTAAATTATGAGGTTTAACTCCTAATTCATTCAATATTAAAGGATGAAGTTGAAAAAAAAATCAATTAAAAAAAGATCTAAAAACAATATCCGAGTTAACCTGTCAAACTCGCGATCCGGGTCATAAGACCGAGATAACGCAATGGAAAATAAATCTAAACAAATTACAAATTTCAATCACCAATCAACATAATGTTGAAGGATGAGATTAAAAAAACAAGATAAAAAACGACCCGAGACAATCAACAAAACCCATGACCCGGGGCATCAGATTGAGATAACATAATAGAAAGAACTTAAAAAAATAACCTGATTTAATTTAGATTAACCTGCCAAATCCATGACTTTAATCATAAGACTTAGATAACATCATAAAGAGCAAATCAAAACAAATTATGAAGCTTAATTATCAATCACTCCTGTCAAACTCAATGTTGAATGATTAAGTTTATAAAAAAAATTAATTAAAAAATGACATAAAAAATAAGCCAAGTCAACTTGGGTTAACTCGTTAAACACTATTTTCGGATCATGAGATTGAGATAACCTAATAAAAAGCAAACCAAAATAAATCATAAAGCCTGCCAAACAAACTAAGTCAATTAGGTTAACCTATCAAACCATTAACTCAAGTCATATGCGAGGACAAACCAATAAAAAGCAAATTCAATATTGAAGGATCCGTAACCCGAGCCATGAGACCAAGATAACCCTCTAGAAAGAAAATAAAAATGACTCGATTTCATCAGTGTTAAAATACCAAAACCTGCAACCTTGATGTCTCTATAAAAAGCAAATAATTTTTTTATATATAAAAATCAATTTCCAACCAACTTAGTATTGAAAGATAAAATTGAAAAAAACAATAATTAAAAAAAACATAAAAAACTATTCGAGTCAACTCGGGTTAACTCGTTAAGCACGATTCTCCGGCCATGAGGCTAAAGTAACACAATAGAAAGTTAACAAAACAAATCATGTCTAATTTCAAATCAACCCAATATTAAAGGATGAAATTGAAGAAAAAAATTGAGTCAACCGGGTTATAACCCGTTAGACCAGTAATCTGTATCATGAAAGTGAAATAACTCAATTAAAAAATAATCTAATATTAAAGGATGAAATTAAAAAAAAAAAGCATTGATTGAAAAAAAAACATAGAAAAAAAGAAGCAAATCATTATTCCAATGAATAGTACTTAGTGATGAAGGGTACAGTAAAAACCTCTCCTCTTTTAGTTTAAAGTTAATACTAGATAATTGCCCGTGCTGCACTACTGGTCAGATCAAAATTAGAAAACTCAATTCCTAATAAATCTAATATTGAAAAAAAAATTGTAAAAAAAAACAATTAACAAAAAATCTGAAAAAACAACTATAGTAAACCCGAGTTAACCGACCAAACCTGTGACTCGAGTCATGAGGTTAGGATATCTTTATAGAAAACAAACTGAAATTAATTATGAAACCTAATTTCCAATTAACCCAATATTAATGGATGGAATTGAAAAACAAATGCATTTAAAAAGAAAATAAAAAATCTCGAGGCAACCGAGCTAATCGTCGACTCGGGTCATGAAACCATGGTAACCCTATAAAAAAAAATTACAAAGTATAATTTTCAATCAACCTAATATTGAAGGATTCAATTGAAAAAAATCAATTAAAAAATATCCTAAGTCAACCCGAGTTAACTTGTCAAACTCGGATTATGAGACCGGAATAAATCTATAGAAAAAAATAAAATAAAAATATCAAGTCAAATTCTCAATCAACCTAATGTTGAAGGATAAAAAAAAACAAAATCAATTAAAAAAGGACCCAAAAAAACTTGAGCCAACCAATTTGTTAACCAACAAAACTTGTGACCTGGATCTTAAGACCATGATAATCCCATAGAAAACAAATAAAAAAATATGAAGCCAAATTCTCAATCAATAAAATTGAGAAAAAAAATCTATTAAAAAAAGAATAAAAAACTGCTAGTTAGATCAAAATTAGAAAACTCAATTCCCAATCAACTCAATGTTAAAAATTTAAATTGTAAAAAAAAAACAATTAACAAAAAACATGAAAAAACAACTCGAGTCAACCTGAGTTAACCAACCAAACCTGTGACTCGAGTCATGAGATCAGGATATCTTCATAAAAAACAAACCGAAATGAATTATGAAACCTAATTCTCAATGAATCCAATATTAATTAATGAAAATGAAAAATAAATGCATTTAAAAAAAAAACTCTACTAAATTTTTAGAATTATTTTTTTATTCCAAAATATATTTACTTTATCTCTTTATTATTTAGTTCATTTAAAGACTTATTGTTGTTTCATATATATTAAAATTTATTGATTTTTAATTGAAGTTTACAACAACACTGTTTTATACCATTCTTTTTTTTTTCTTATGAATTGATCACATATTTTAAATTATTTTAAATTTTTATTTACCTTTTATTTTATTTTCAAATTTTCCTCATAATTTATCATTTTAAATTAAAAACTACATTATTTATGACTGATTAGGCACGTCAAGGAGTATGGCCATCTGGTTGGTAGGTCAAACTCGTGGGTAGCTACCTCTCAAAAAGTATATCGTGAGCTTGAAAATGAGCTTTAATTGTACGTGTCCTTTAACAACATTGACACTCTTTAATCTCGTTACTAATTAACATGTCCTTTTACGATTGAGTCTTAAATCATATAAGATGTTGCGTTTTGGTTTAAATTAAGATTTTGTGGCTCGAAGTTATTGACAGGTTGCGATACATCCACTCACACTCTAGCCTTTGCTATATTATTGTTTACGAACAGATAAAAAACAATAATTGTTGATACTTAAAAACAATAATATTAATTAAATTTAAAGTGTGTCTTCAATAATTAGGAGAACTCGAAAGCAGTTGATTGGATTACTGGGAATTAACATGACTTTTGCTTCAACTATTTTTAGTTGAGACAGAGACTGGAGAGGAAGATTGTCCATAATAGCAATCATTTTCTTATCTCCTCTATCATGTCTTGTGTTAAACGCTAGCTGGGTGTATAAATTAGTCAAAAAGTAGGATGTCCCACTGGCCAAGATGAGTTAAAGCATCGAAAAACTGCAAATATACCATACAAATCCTTAATGTCACTCAAGGAAGTAGGGGACACATCATTCAGAGAACTTAAAGGATACATAATTCAAGGAGTTGAGATGTACAATTGAACGATATCAGAAAATCTCACATGTTTAGTGTTGAGTTTTGAGTCCTGAGCAGAACACAAAATCTGAAAGTGAAAATGTCAATACGAATGTACTGGGTGTTTCAATATCAAAACCAATCAACATGTTTGCTTGAAGTCTCTGGTTGCTTCCTTGGCTTCTGGAATCGATTGTTCTCGAACCTAGCTTTAACGACAAGTGAATACAGCAAGTCTGCCTCGGCTGAAGACACTGCAGAATCAATGCAAGAACAGATTAATCATGATAAGACATAAGAAGTAAACCACAACTGTGGCTTTATTTGCTTGTTAAATCAATTCAAAGAGCCTGTAATGCATCAGTAAAACTTTATGCATCATCTATTTGCCTTGCTGCTTTTTTATAAGAGCTAGCTCACAGTGACCAAAGCCACTAAAAAATCTGATCACTGGATAGTAGACAAACCTTGAGACGTCGCCTGTACAGTTCCAGCCGAAGAAGCATAAATTAAGGCAGGGGCTCTTTGAACACATGAACATGGACACCATGCAAATTCTTTGAATGGCACAGGTGAAAAACTCAAGAAGGCTAAGACCCAATTATGGTCCTAGGAAGAGAAATAACAGAGGATTCATCAGCAGTCTTGGACAAACAGTAGATGGACTCCACACTGAACCACCACATCAGCAGTTCCCCACAGTGGTATATTGATCATAATGCATTTGTTTTCAAACATTTTCGCAGATCGTTACTCCACCATCTCTTAGGTAATGCGTTTTCTAACCTCACCTCCTGTCGAGTACGCCTTCGAGCCCTCGTTATTTTTTGGATAGGTCACTCATTACAATGAAACCACTCTTTTTTTTTTCTTTTGGGTAGGTCACGCATTACAATGCGATCAATTCTTCATGTTTTCTTATCTGGGTAGGTCACCCATTACAATGAGACCACTCTTTCTTTTTCTTTTGAGTAGGTCACCTATTACAATGCGACCAATTCTCCATATTTTCTTATCTGGGTAGGTCACCCATTACAATGAGATCATTTCTTTTTTTGAGTAGGTCACCCGTTACAATGCAACCACACTAGATTTTGGTTCTGGTTAAAGGGGATCAGCAAAAGGGATCTCAGTTTAACCCAACCACACTGGATTTTGGTTCTGGTTAAAGGGGATCAGCGAACGGGATCTCAGTTTAGCCTAACCACGTTAGATTTTGGTTCTGGTTAAAAAGGATCAGCGAAAGGGATATCAGTTTAGCCCTACCACGTTGGATTCATAACCAAGTTGCTTATTGTTTGGAATGTTAGTTTCGGGTTGAAGGGATTGCTGTAAAGACAGAGTGTGAAGCCCGAGAATAAAGTATACAAAATGAGGGAGGTTTATAATAATTTTAAATTTTATTATAATACAAAATAATAAAAAAAAAATTAAATTAATAATGATGATGATAAAAAAAAAACTTATTAGTTTTGAAAAAAAAAAGGTTAAAAAAAAAAGGAAAGATGTGGCCAAAATAGAATTAAGAAGAAATGGAACTATAAATATCCATTCCTTCTCTCATCTATGGCCGGCAGGTAACAAGAAAAAAAGGGAGGGGAAATTTTCAAATTTTCCATCATCAAGCCTAAATAAAAACACCTAAATTTCTATACCTACATAAACCTTAGAATTATTGATGCAGAGCTCTATCTTGTGTTAAACGCTAGCTGGGTGTATAAATTAGTCAAAAAGTAGGATGTCCCACCGGCCAAAAGGAGTTAAAGCGTCGTGTACGCGGATGCTTGACGCGCTGAGTGCCCTTTTGATTTTTGAACACAGCCAAGCAGTGATTTCCTTGTGGATACTGGTGGTCTTCCGGAATCTTTTTCCAGACAACCTTGCTAGACCATGATTAAAGTTTCCACTGAAGAATTTAGTATTTTTCTCCTAACATATGATGCATAGTTTTTAGTCCGGGTTGGGTTTCAACCTGGAGCAAGATTCGAGTCACGAGTTTTAACTGGATCGCCAGAATTTTTTTTTGTTTTTTTCTTAAACCCAAAATAGAAGTGTGTTCTTTTTCTGCTTGAATGAAAGATCCTATATGTATGTAAAACCATTGTTTTTTTAAAAAAAATTTACTACTTTTCTCTTACTGGTGGCTTGGGTTTTGACGTGGAGCAAGTTTCGAGTCATGGGTTTTAACATATATTTCTTATCATATCTTAAATAATTGATGAGAGAGTGGCATGCCAAATATTTCTTATCAAAAAACTAATAATAAAAAAAATAAAGTTTTGAATAATGATATGACAGATATTTAAATTATAGCTGGTTAGAACGTGCGGTAGATATTTAATAACATGGACAATTACAGGTCTTGTTCGAAGAAAATTAGAAAGCAGATTAAAAATGTCAAATTGAGGCTAAAAAGCTTAATTCTTTATTGAAATTTTATAGAATATATATAAGAAAATCATATCTCAGTATTTAGTGTGTGAGATATTATAGGCTATTGTTTAGGAATTAATACAGCTTAAATATTCTAAATATGGTATTTGCTAATTTACAGCTTTTGTTAACACTCCCCCTCAAGTTGGTGAGTAGATATCATC
>Ga0325411_1003001_pt1 | contig 19028 bp, 13 predicted proteins | sample PopdelMetagenome_13_FD_206181 | JGI IMG/M metagenome (GOLD analysis project Ga0325411, IMG submission 206181) | Populus deltoides microbial communities from Bellville, Georgia, United States - Xylem-PdIQD-R4 | ecosystem: Host-associated > Plants > Phyllosphere > Stem > Wood/Secondary xylem...
GATCAATTGTTCAGCAGTAGCAGCAGAGATTATGATTTGTCGTGCCGAAGATGTTAGGAATTCCTGTTCCACAACTTGATCAAGAAAAGACAACAAATTATCATAAAAACCATTAACATTTAACAGACCTATAGGTTTATGGTGAATGTGAAGTATTGATTTTTATCCATATTTAACCTTAAAAAATAAATCTACGACAACTTAATACCCTCGGGCTGCCACATAACAATGTAGATACATAACACTTCAAATATTCATCAATATAAAAAAAATCAATATCATGTTAGCAATTACCCATAATAAATAATTCAATATGCTAGAGTTCCAAAATGACCTTTAGGAGTTACCAATGCTAACTAGATGCATCAGGACTGAATAATTTTGATGCATAGATAAAACAGGTGGACTGTGACACGTAAGCTTCATGCACCATCATTGACTTGTAAAAAAAGGTTAAAACCATTGGATGTTGGGTCTTAATGTAGGCAAAAAATTTTAGGTTATTTTGGCTAGGATTTGATACAGATCTCGGGCTAATTTTTGGGTTGATTTTGGTGAGAAAAAGGTTATGATTTCAAGTTGAGGGATTGAGATCAGAAGGGAAGAAAGGTTTTTATATCATTAGTTATTTAGACATGAGGAATAGGGGTCATTATTGCTATGCCACTTGGTTTGGAGTGGGAGGAGAGGAAAAAGGTTGTTGTTTATGATGTTGTTGTTGATGGGTTAGTTGTTTATGAAGGGTTTGTCATGGGTTAGTTTGGACGTAGCTATGATATGATGTATGGTTATATTAGGGTTTTTAAATGGATTTGATTGGTTGTTTAGTCAAAGTAGAAGGGGATGATGACTAGTAGTTTTAAGTCTGATGGTGATCGCTTAAGAGAAAAGTGATTGATTCAAGTGAAGTGAAAAGGGATGAAGATGGTTGTGTTGTAGTGGTGTGACCTAGGCTATAATTAAGAAGGAGGTTTTCAGTCAAAGTAAAAGAGTTTTTGGGTAGTGGTTGTTAATTGGAGAGAGAAAGGTCACTAACGGTGACCGGAGTGGGCCATATAAACGGTCTAAAGGCAAGTGAGCCCGAACACCTTTGGACGGCTCGTGCGGCTCACTCTGTTCACCGTTTATGACCTTATTTAATATTGTTGAATTCATCTTGTCAAGATCTTTTTTATGGTACTCATGGTGTCATCATCGGAGCTTCAATATCTCTATGGTTTTTTTACTTTCTCTCTCTCCTATCTCTTCATAAATTACAAAGAGGAGAGAGGAAAAACAAAAAATAAAGTGATGTGATCTTAGCTACGACATCAAAGAATCCATTAAGAGTGTCCATTAGGTCTATTATAAGGCCTGCAACAAAATGAATCCAAAAGGAGTTCAATAAGCTAAGTCAAATCTGTTACTCTAGAGTTTTGTTTACTTTTCGAATCATATTTGAAGATACATGAGGATTTGGATGTGATTCTAATTGAATAAGAAACTAGATATTTGTACCTTTCCAACGATATATGGTAGGCCCTCTAATTCATCAAGACGAGAAAAAACAATGTGTTTTAAGTTAAGCATAAAATATGTCAACAAAGTGCAAAAATGAAAAAGACATTGTTTCTTTAAGAGTTATGGATTTCATTCACTACAAGGAGTCCTTAATGATTTTGGGAACTTATGTGACAACCTTTGGCTTACTTATTTTACAAGGATTCCATATCAAACAAAAAAAATTAATTTGTCAAAAATTAATTCTTATTTTACAAGGCATTATAATTTTATTCAGCAAGGATCCTTTAATAATTATTTATCTTGAGTATTTTTCACTATTATATGTGGTAAAGGGTGAAAACTAATTTTAGACTATTATTTTATTTATTTTTATTATTTTTAAACCTTATTTTAGTTAGTTTAGACTGTATTTAAATTGGATGCATGTTTGATCCATAAACAATAGGGGTTAACCTAGGTTGGCTCGCCCTTTAAGAAAACAAATTGGTGGTTGATATAAAAAAAACCATAAAGTGAATCTTGTTTTAAAGAAACATTGTCGAATGATGAAAACAAAAAAGAAAATACACAAAAAAAAGGATGTCAACCACCCGTTAATTTTCAAACCCATGACTCAAGTCATTAGTTTGAAAGCATCATACATGAAGAAAACGCAAAGCCCAATCCCTTGCAAATTAAACATTGAAGGATGAAATAAAGAAAAATAATCAATTACATAAAAGGATCTAAGATTAAAAAAAAACAAGCAATTAAAAGAATGATGATGAAAATAGAAATAAAAAAAAATAGAAGGCAACCCTAAATACTTGATTGGAGGGTTAAATTGAAAAGAAAATTAATTTTAACAAAAGGAAAAAAAGTCAAAACAAAAAGAACCAAATTAAAAAAAAACATTATATCATAAACTTAAAAGATGAAATTGAAAACCAACAACACTTTTGCAAAATATCCAAGGAAAAAAAATTTAGAAATTAAAAGCATAAGGACTAAATTGAAAAAACAAAACATGATAAATTGAAATTGAATGACTAAATCGAAAACAAATAAAACTTGTATTAAAAGTTCAAAAAATAAAATTTAGAAATCAAAAGAATTAGGAATTAAATCGAAATACCAAAAATAAAGAGGACTAAGCTGTATTTTTTAAGGAGAGAAAAAAGAAAAAACAGGTTCGTCGGTAACAAACTGTCACACCACCTTTAGGAGAATAAATGTGTAGGCATGGCACATGTACATATCACTCATCAACTTTTTAATTTTTTATATTAACTAATTGACCTAAAAGGACTCCCGATGGTTGTGCAAATAACAAAAAAACCAATGTTAAAGATCAAAGGCCCTTAGGCGCATGTTTTATTTTGTTATTGCAAAGCTAAAGATGTCTTTTCACTATATTTAAAAAAGTGAAAGACTTAAATACCCTCAGGTGATAATTTAATTTTTTTATCTGAAGGCTATTGAATTCATTTTTCTCTTTCTAAAAACTTGAAAAATTCACATAGACCCATGGTCAATTCATTAATGACCAATAGGTCATGCAAAAAAAAAAAAAATGAAGTACCCCCTACTTATAGTCTTCTTATTCTTTATTGGAAGGGCATAATAATCATTATACTTTAGCAATGAATAATAAATTTAGGCCCTGTTTGTTTGTTGGAAAATAGTTTACATAGAAAATAGATTCCTGAAAAGTGAATTATTTTTCGATGTTTAGTAGTGTCATGAAAAATGAGTTGGAAAATATTTTTCAGTATTTGGCTATATCATGAAAAATGAGTTGGAGAATAATTTATTCATGTTTTCATTCTTTTTTCAAGTTTATTAAAAGAATGAGGGCCAAATTTTACAGATAAAAAAAGTTAAAGAAGGGTAAAAATTGAAAAAAAAATCTAATTTAATAAATGATTTCAAATAAAATAAATAACAATCAAAATGATGAAGACTATATATGAGAGATAAAAAAGTTGCAAGATGATGAAATCTTTTTTAAAAAATTATAATTTCATAAATTATTTCAAATGAAATAAATAGCAATAAAAATAATGGAGACCAAACTTGATAAATAAAAAATTTCATTTAGCAAAAGGATAAGAGAAAAGCAAATAATAATTAAAAGAATAAGGATCAAAGTTGATATTAAAATTAAATAAAATCAAATTCTAATGGATGAAATTGAAAAAAAATAATTCAAAATAAAATATATAGAAATCAAAATATTAAGGACCATGTATGATACAATCAACAAATAATGAGTCATTTATGATTTTTTCACAACTCTTAAAAAGTTTTTTCCGCCTAAAATAAGAATGAAAATATTTTTCTAGACATCAAGCTAAATTTTTCTTTTACTAGAAAGTGTTTTTCGTTGACGAACTTTTTTAATTGTAAAAAAACATAAAAAATTTAAAAAGTGATTTACAAAAAACCACATTTCATAAAACAAATGGGGTCTTAAAGTGTGTGAATTGTTTTCTTAACGGGTTTTAGAGTTTTTGGTTAATTGGTGAGGTAGAGCCTCTGCTTTCTTTTTAAAGAAGTAGCTATAAAAGTGAATTTTTTTTCGTTCTTAGCACTTTTTTTAAAATAGATAAAATAATAAATTATATAAAATATTTTAAAAAATAGCACAGTTAAGAGAATTGCAGATGACATCTGTGACTCGCGAGTTGCAAGTGTCATATGCAGCTCTCTTAAATTCTAAAAATAAGCTAGCACAATTTAAAATAAAGAGAGAGGAGAGACAAAGAAAAATAAGGAAAGAAATAAAGAGACCTCGATGATACACCGAAACTCGGATGATGACACCACCGGTACTGTTGGAAAGATATTGATAAGACGAATCCAATGACGCTAAGTGGTCCATACGAGCCATCCAAAAATGTTGGGCCTCATTTGCCCTCAGACAACTCATGTGGCATACTCTAGTCACCATTGGTGACCTTCCTTATTATCGTTGGATTCTTCCCATCGAGATCATTTTAACAGTATTAATGGGGTCATTATTGGAGCTTTAGTGTACCTCCATGGTCTTTTTTTGTTTTTTTATCTTTTCTATCTCATCTATCCTTGTAATTTGTGAAGAGAGAGGAGAGAGAGAGAGAGATAAAAACTAAAAGAAAAATCATGGAGGCACACCGAAGCTCCAATAATGACAACACTGGTACTGTTGGAAAATTTTGACAAGAAAAATCCAACGACATCAAAGAAGATCACTATAATGACACCATCGGTGACCTTTCTTAGTGTCATTAAATCCATCTCATTAATATCTTTCTAACATTACCCATGATGTCATTATCCGAGTTTTTTTTTGTCGTTAAATTTTGTCCTTGTCGTTATCCATCTCATTAATAAAGCTCATATAAATGGAAAAAAAAAAAATTATGCTGTGTTTTTTATCTTAAGAAGTGTTACAGTACAAAAATATTATATATATGTTTTTGTTGGAAATTTAAGTGTTACAGTACAAAAATATTCTATATATGTTTTTGTTGGAAATTTTAAGTGGATTCCTCGATGTGGTATTTTGTTTTATTGTTTATGGTGGTCTTCCTTTGATACTTGTAGTCAAATTTGTAACACTGCCTCTACTAACTCTTTTGTTCTACGTAGGGACCCAAAAAAAAACTGTTATTCGTTTTATTATGAAATAAGTTTTCCACACTAGTAGTCTCACTTTGTAAACGATTGAGATGACATTTTGAATCTTCAAACCCTAAATTTAATGGATAGGCTCGGGGAAAAACACACTCTAACTTCTTGACAATGAGTAGAAAAACAAGGAAAGAAAACTGCGAATTGCCCAAAGCCGCCTCAATCATCGAGATGTTTTGTCAGTACTGTCCATCCTATTCAAAAAATGAAAAGATTTTCTTTTTTCAGGTGAAATAAAAAGGATGATGGCATCCTTTATTTATCCATCCCATGTGATTAATGACGACATCATCAATGTATGGATCGATCGAATACAAGTGTTTTCCTTTTCTTTTTTCTTTTTTGGTGAGAATAATGAGTTGCATTTTATCACAGAAAATAAAAGGTACAAGACGTAAGGTAGCCAACAAGATAATTGCTGCAACATATTCACTTTACATAAGCAAATAACGTAATATTAAAGAATAATATAAATTATATCTTGAAATTTTATTTAACAGTTGAAATTATTGGATTGAGATGGTTCTCTGACATAGTATCAGAGTCTTGATGATTAAGTGGTCACAAGTTTGAATCTCACCACCCCTATTTATTTGATAAAAATCAAGTACAAGATAATATAGGTTTGTGCAAGTTTCAAGTCCAAAAAGTCTTTTACTTAAGAAGATATATTAAAAAATAATATGAATTATATTTTAAAATTTTATTTAACACCTTAAACAGATTAAAATGATTCTTTTACACCATCCAAACAAGCAAAAACACTGCAGAGATCCTAGCTTTCCCATGACATGCAAGTGTTAGAAGATAAATACTACGACACGACGCTCCTGATAAGAGTTTCTTGCCTTCTGCGTTTCGCCACCTTCTCACCCCTGACATTAGTGGAATATTTAGCAAGAACATGACAGGATTTAAGGCTTCAAATTCTAACCCAACGAACTGCATGTTGGATATATATATATATATTATACACAAGAATTCTTCTCGGTTGCTACCACATGCACAAACAATGCTCTATCTATCCCATTCAATCTTTGACTGCAACATATAGCTCAGAGTGACTTTGATTACCAACCACCAATCAGATTCATTTGAATTCATCGCACCCCATGATAGATTGAAATGAAAAGGGTGATGATACATGGAAAGGATAATGTGTGTCCAAAGAAGGAAACAGTGTGTTTGGTAATGAGAACAGTGAAGCGTAAAATCCGGTAAGAGATTGGTGTTGTAGGAGTATAGTCAGAGATGAGAGGAGAGTAGCTATTTGCTAGTAGCTAGGCATGGCTAGCTAGATAGTGGTACGGAGGAGGAAGGGAATCTGATGCCGACGTGACGCGTCCGAAATCAGAGGGAAGACCCAATTATTGTATCCCACGCTGCCCGACACCATGATTCTGTCGGCTCTGTCCCACCACCACCTCCCTTCCTTCTACTTCTATCTTATCAAAAGTTCCTCTCAATCTCTCAAAATCCCTGTCCTCTGTTCTCCCGCTTAGACTTGGCTTCTTGATTTTTATTTTTATTTTAGCTCTCTCTAGTCTGTCCATTAGCCATATTATATTTTTTTTCCAACATTTTTACCAATTATAGAGTTTAGAGTGGGATTATGTTTAGGATCATGTGCAGCCTCCCGCAAATTCTATGCATTTGGGTGGCAACTAGGGATTGTAAAATATGTAGCATGAACTTGTAGTTTTATATTATATTGATGGATTTGGGTATCTTTGCTTAAAAATTGTCTTGTAACATTCTTGTTATGACTATCGAAGAAAGAAGTTGGCATATATATATATATATATATATATATATATATATATATATATATATATATATATATATATATTATCTCACTGAGATATTATTGTTGAAATCTATTTTAAATGGTTGCATTTGCTATACAACATTTGTTTAAGGATTTTCTTTCATGATGATGAAAAATGTTATGCATTGATTTATTATATATTAGAGAATAATATAAAATTACATTTTAAGACTTCACCTAACATATTAAATTTTTAGATTAATATAATTTTTCGACATGATACCAGAGTCGTGTTGACTAAACAGTTATGATTTCAAATCTACCATCCTCGTTCTCTCTTCTAATTAAAAATAATTAACAACACAAGTTAGCATGATATTGTACAAGTTCCAAGCTCAAAAAACTTTTACTTGAAAAGATGTATTAAAAAAAATATATAAATTATATCTTATGAAACCTTCTATAACAACTTAAATTCTTTTGTCGAGATAGTTATTCCACGTTGTTAAATCTTTAACTGAAAAAGAAATTAACTTTTGGTTGAAATAATTTGTGATTTAGGTATATACCTATATATGTATTACCTATAATTGCACTAATCAAGGTATAAGAACAATCTAAAAGAGAAAAAAGAAAAGTTGTGTTCTCTTATAATGCCTGTACTATTTGGATTAATTTGGAAGGTAGCTACTTGTTGGGATCTAGCTAATTCTTTTATCACCACTATCCTTATCAAGATGTAGTATTCTATCGGTTTGTTGACAAGGTGTATTTTCTTTTTGTTTTTTTGTTCTCATTTTCCAACCCATGTTTTTCGAGTTCCATAGCAGATCAACAAAGAATTAAAGAGGTGGTCCTGTTGGATTAATAATGCTAAAGTTTCTACCTAACTTATCACATCTCTTCCCCACCACCAAAGAAACAATGTCACTAAAAATTAAAAAAAAAAAAAAAACATGATGATGTTGTACGTTTTAATTTGTATTATTATTCCTGTGTCTGAAAGATCTTTGTAGTATTTGTTTTATATATATATATATATATATATATATATATATTCATATTATCTCTATGTGTTGCATGATTATCATGTTTAGGTTATTTCATAAGTTATTATAAGTAATATGCATGGTTAAATAATGACACATTTCAACTGCTCATAATACATAATATTTAATATTTCATTTTATAATGTATGATATTTCATTGATGTATATTTTGATCCTAAGTTTTTTTTTATTTTTTATTTTGATCCCTGTATTTTATTTTTTATAAATAAGTCACTAATAAAATTTCTTATCCTCGTATTTTATGACAGATGTAACTTAGTGCTTAAATATTTTCTCAGTTAAGTCCCCATATATCAGATCTTAAACTTGATCAAAATATTTATAATAAATATGTGATGTTATTGAAAACAAAAGTTTTTTTTTTCTTTTGTGAGGATATCTATTTAACATCACTTAATTAGTTTCATCAATGAATTTAAATAATATTAAAAAAATTATTATAAATAATATATTTATGATGATACGAGAAAAAAATCAAAGTCAAAATAAAAAAAATCTTCAATGACATAACGATAGTCATTTATTTTTTTATTAAAAATTATTGTTTTCTATAATATCTTATAACTATTATTATGAGAATATATTTTTTTCTCTGAATAAATTATACTATAATATTCATGAGCTTATTTTTTAAAAAACTTAATTTTTTATTAAAAATAAATTACTATTGTTAGTTCATTGAAATGATTTTACTCTAGCTTTGATTTTTTTCCCCTCATATCATCATAATATTTTTCTATAATTTAAATGGGTTGATGGACAAGATATGGATTAAGCTTTAAATAGATGTGATATCATTGAAAAAATAAAACTTATATACCCTCATAATATTCTTATAATATTATAAAAAAAACAGTTTTTTAATTGAAAATTAGATTATTATTGCCATGCCATTGAAATGTTTTTATTTTAATTTAGATTTTTTTTTCATATCATCATCAATATATAATTTCTCAATAAGTTTTTTCTGGACAAGATAAGAATTAAATGAATTTAAATAGACATCCTTAATAAAAAATAAAACTTTTATTTCCAACAATATATATATATATATATATATATATATATATATATATATATATATATATATATATAAACACCATTGTGATCAAGTTTAAGTTTTGACATGTAGGGACTCCATTGCATCTTTTGCAAAATATGAGGTCAAAAAATTGAATCAATGACTTATTTGTAATAAAATTAAAATATATGGATAAAAATATACATCAATGAAATATTACATGTTATGAGCAACTAACACATGTTATTATTTAATATATAATATTAGTGACAGTAATTAATGAAAGTAAGCTAATGATGAAAATTATATAGTATTGTTAATCCATATCCTTGTTTCTTATTCTCGTAATTAATAAAAAAATAGTACCTGAGTATACCAATTGGTTAGAATACTTTTATACTTTCTTTATAATTGAGTAATGTGTAAAATCAATTTCCTCAATCCTCTAGTCGACCCTCTTTGATACTAAATTACTAATCTTAAGGCTGAATTGCATGACACAGTAATTTCAAAGTAATATTTATTTGAATTTTCTGGTTATGGAAAAATGAATAAAAGATTTTTTTTTACACAATTCAGTTACAAGAATAAAATAAAATAAAATAAATTTGACATAAATAATACAATATAACCTTTATAAATTAATAAAATCAATTAAAAAATATTTTTTATGGATCCCGACTCAGGACCAATTTGTTGAATTAATAATTTGCTAAATTTATAAGATAATATATTTTAAAAAAACAAATACATAGATATCACTTAATATATAAATTAATAATCTTATTATACATACATGTATACATAACTCAATTAGAAGATATATACATATATACATAACTCAATTAGAAGATCTTTTGATATAAGAGTAACTATTCAGGATTTGCTATATTTTCGTATAACTTGATTTAAGTTTTTTTTTTCTATTTAATTTATAACTCTTTTATTATTTTTCCAGCTTTATTTATTACTCTCATTGCTTTTTCTTTATTTTCAAGTTTTCTAGTTTGTTTAGGTTAATTTTGAATTTATTTAATGAGATGTAAACCTCTTAGAGAGGTAGACTATATTGAAGAGAAAATACCCAGTAATAAAGTTTTTAATTAAGATTTTTGTGTGATCCCTATTTAATATACTTTTGTGTTCATATGCTTATTGTCTTTCTTGTGTTACTTCCGTCTACGTCACCTTTGTAAAATATGACTCCAATGTTTCTTGTTTTCTCTTGAAATTGATATATTTCTGGACCTCATTTTTAACTTCTTTTAGTGAAATAAGAAGTTCTAGTGTTATGTTCTCGATTACCATAAAAAAATATCCAATGTAATTGTTTATTGGAGTGCATCTTTGTATGAGATAGGCTCCAATATAGAACTATTATCTTCAATTTCATATTTTATGTTATTTTTCATGATATTCTCAATAATTTACCCATCACTCAACAACTATGAAGTTGCTTTGTTTTCTCATATGTAGTTCAAAAGCTATTCAATATTTATTGTATCTTGATACTTCAACTTTCTTTTTATTAGAACATGCAATTGTTGAACATTTTCATCATATATGTGGTTGATGTTAAAGAACCAATTCAACCCAAAAGCTTAAGCTGTTAGATGAGGTCCCAAGATATGATTTATATTATTCTCTAACACACCCCCTCAAGTGAAAGTCATTTAGGCTTGAAACTTGCACAGACCCACATTACCTTGTGCTTAATTTTTATTAAATAAATGGGGATGATGAGATTCGAACTCGTGACTGCTTGGTCATCAAGGCTCTAATACTATGTCAAAGAACCAATTCAACCCAAAAGCTTGAGCTGTTAGGTGAGGTCTCAGGATATGATTTATATTATTCTCTAACAGTTGATCCAAGTTATTTGAAGTCATATTATCCATAGACCAAACTTTATAATGTCAAAAATAATTTGTAATTGTACTTGCTTCAGCATCTATTGTTCAAGCTAAGATTGCAAGATTCATTGTATCTAAAACATTTATCTTTCTTGGATTTGAGATTCCAATTTCATAACCTTCTAAAATATTTTGATAAAATCAACGATGATAATGCATCTTAAAAACTTGTACGATCCTCACATCATAAGGCTAACTCGTTGATGTTGTGTTAGGGGGTAAGAAAATATTTTAATATTGTCCAAACCTTCAATAGTTTTTCGATGAGTAGGATAATTATCAAAAAGCAAGAGAACTTTTCTTCCTTCTATTTTTCTATCAAATTGTTGAGCATATTCTGGAATAAAATCATAGTCATCTATACTTATTTGTTGGCATGATACTTGCAATTTATATTGTTCAAGGTCACATTTTTAGAACATAGTTCTTCATGGTCACATTATTAAAACACAATGGTTTAACGTATTTGTCAATGAACCATAAAGGAATTTTCTCAAAACCATCCTTATTTCAATAAATAACAATTGCAATTTTTTTATTATCTTATTTTTTTTTACCTTTAAAGTATTTTATTATGAGAAAATCATCTAGTTGTAGCCTATAAAACAATAATGTTTTATTGAAAACATCTTCGTTGTTGATTTTTTTAAACCTTAAAAATGAGAATTTATCGTGTTTAGTTTTATCATTTGTGATATTGTATATTTTTGTTTTATAAATGTTTTTGCTTTAATTAATATTCATGAAATATATTAATTCACCATTCATTACAATTCATAATTTTCAAATACAATTAGGTAAAAAAAAAGGTTCCATATTTGAAAATAAAATAAAGAATACCTTTATAAATTAATTTTTTATTAATTAATACATAAATTAATAAATTATCAATTAAATAGTATTTCAATTAATTAATAAATTTTCATGGTGTCAGTAATATTAAATTATAAAGATTTAACTACAATTACAAAAGCAAATGAAATAAAACAACATTATTACATAGACTCCAAGTCAAATTCACCTCATAAACCAAGAAAAGAATAGGCAGACACCAATCTGAATTGTGTATTTTAAGAACAAAGCAGCAGCAGCAGCAGCAGCATGTTGTTTCGTAGCAGGGGAGAATGAGAAAGAAAGCTAAGCTTACAGAAGACGCATACCGTAGAGCTCACTAGCCGACCCCACCCCCTTAAGAAACCCGTTTCTGGAGCCGACTGAATATGTCGTGCCTCTGCCTGCCTACTCCCGTATAACAGAACACTGTAAAAGTTGCTCTCTCTCTCTCTCTCTCTCTCTCTCTCTCTCTTCCCTGCCCCCTCTTATATCCCTCAGAATTCTCAGATTCTCCCCCCGTCGCCACCCCGCTCTCTCTCCCCATAAATTCCCTCTATCACCCCCTTTGTCTTCCACATTTCAATACCTGATCACAAACTCTGTTTCTATCTTCAAACACAGGAAAACATAACCAAACTTCAAGTATTCAACACTTTCTTTGCCACCAAAAGCCAAAAATGCCAACAGAGTTATCAAGCAGTGAAAAAACTAGGAGACCACCGCTATCGACAACACCAACATCAAATAAGCCTGGAGGGGCACCACCTCAAGAGCAAGAGCACTTGCCATGTCCACGTTGTGACTCAACAAACACTAAGTTTTGTTACTACAACAACTACAATTTCTCTCAGCCTCGTCACTTCTGTAAGTCTTGCCGCCGTTACTGGACTCACGGTGGCACTCTCCGAGACATCCCTGTTGGTGGTGGCACTCGGAAAAATGCTAAAAGGTCACGTACTTCAGCTACTACAGCTGCCTCCTTTGCGGGTCCTATTATCGACAACAACATTGATAACTTACCGTTGCCTGCTACCCCAGTGCTGGTTCCCCTCACAGCCAGTCAGGGTTTTTCGGTACATTTTGGTGGTGGCGGTGATGGGAAGGGCAACGGTGGTTGTGGTAGTGGTGCTCTGGGTGGGAGTTTTACTTCTTTGTTGAATACTCCAGGCCCAGCTGGGATCTTGGCTCTCGGAAGATTTGGACATGGACTTGGGCATGGGCTTGAAGATGTGGGGTGTGGGCTTGGAAGAGGGCTCTGGTCTTTCCCCGGAATAGGAGATGGTGGTGCTGGTGTAGGTGGTCATGGCGGGGTTACTGTCACAGCTGGATTGGACAACACATGGCAGTTTGGGAGTGCTGGGCAAAATGGTTTTGTTGGCGGGGATTGCTTTTCTTGGCCTGAGCTTGCAATTTCAACTCCTACAAATGGTTTTAAATGATGGAGTAGTATGTTGTTTTGCTGTATCCTGTTTTTGTCTTCTGGATTTTGGTTCTAATTATGGATTGTAGGGTCAAATTACTATGTAGTACTTAAGTGTTGAGATAGTAAATTACGCTTGATATTTAGAAACACAATTACTATGTAGTATTTAAGTGCTATGATATCATTACATGGCCTTCTTAATTAAGTTGTTTGAGGAAGATTAATGATCGTTTATAATTATCTTCAAGAACTATGTCAGAAAGTGAGTTTGTTTGAGGACACATTAATTTGTTTATAAAGTGGTCCATATTTGTTTTACCGAATTCGCTACCTTCTGTTGAGATTATGAACAAGATTATCCATATCTATATAGGGATAATGATGGATCGGTTCAAATTGGATTACAATGAAAATGGATGCTTGAGAAGAAGAAGAAAAAAGCAACTCAGAGAAGAAATGCCAGATGAGAGAGAGACAGAGACAGAGACAGAGAGAGAGAGAGAGAGAGACAGAGAGACAGAGAGGGAGAGAGAGCGACAGGAGAGAATCGCAATTCATTTCGTTGATATTCTTTATGCAGTAATTCCTTTACAATATATCAATTCCATGAAGTATCAAGAGTACCACGGCAAAGAGTGCTCTTTTTATTTTTTACGCGGATTACTTTTAAAATATTTTTTATTTAAAAATATATTAAAATAATATTTTTTATTTTTTAAAATTTATTTTTAATATCAGCAAATCAAAACGATATAAAAATATAAAAAATAATTTAATTTAAAGCTAATAAAATTTTAAAAATTTCCAAAAATATAGTTGGACTACAATGCCAAACATCACCTCAGTAAAATGATGTAACGATATAAAAATATAAAAAATAATTTAATTTAAAGCTAATAAAATTTTAAAAATTTCCAAAAATATAGTTGGACTACAATGCCAAACATCACCTCAGTAAAATGATGTGTACACAAGGCGACTTCTTAAAGAACTAGAAAATTGATTTACAACGTTGGAATATTCCGTCAGTGTATTTCCATCAATATAATAATCACTGATGGAAACATCATCGATGAGTGTCTCATCAAACACTATCAGAATATTGCATATCACCAACGAAATATTTTATTAATGTTTACACACTGATTGAGTCAGAAATAAATTTTTCGATGGAACTACATACAAAAAAATATCGTCAGAAAACATATCATCAGTGATTTCTATTATGTTGATAAATCCGTCAGTAATATATTCTCTAATGGATTTACAGATGAAAATATCATGTCAAACAAAACAAATTACCGGCATCCATTGCATCGGCAAATCCATCGATGATTATGGCATATTGCCGACAAAATTAAACCACAAAGATTTACATCTAATAGTTGCAGGTCCTGTAGTTGTTTTCTTACTCTCTGGAAAATTTTAAAGGACTTATTCTGTTTGTGATTCAAAGTTAGTCAATAATTTCATCAATATTGTATTTAATATATTTTAGAAAAAAATAAAATAAACAAAACAAGGAAAACATTAAAAAAAAAAGAATAGAACTAAATTTTTATTATTAATTTAAAAAACAATATTGAATACAATTTATCTAGTGGATAAAAGATAAAGGAGGAGGAGGTGTTAGAGACAGATCTTTGTTGGAACCAGGTGGGCGACGAGGTAGATCACATGTACTAGTAAGGGTTGACTGCAATTACTCGAGGACATTCACTTTATCCCTCAGGTCAGCCATCTCAGACCCAAGTTGGGTCGTCTCAGCACTAAATCAGGCTGTTTCAGCTTCAACTTGTTCTTGTACAATCACCTGGATGGTTGAGGATTTCTGTTTGAACTCGATTATGAGGAACCAACAATCAATACACTATGATTTGTCTATATATCCACGGTCCTAGTGTTAGAGATACCATAAATCTAATTTCTATCAGGTTCACCAAACGACCTAGCCTCTAATCACAAATCCAGATTGAATTCCGAATGAGTCGAAGGATCGCCTTCGTATCTCTTCTGTAATCAGGTGTTATATGTTTTCTAAAAAGAAAAAAAACAAGTTAGAAAAATTTTAAAAAATAAAAAAATTAAGAAAACAATTATTAAAATCCAACTTACCACAAACTTCTAAGCTTAGTTATCAATGAGTTGTTGCACCCTTTTCAATGATCGTCATTTCACATATGATTTATTTTTTTAAAAAAAGCTTCATCGGTCTTGAATCGCGTCCAAGTACTATAGCTTACAAGTGAAAGCTACTGTTAGTTAAATTTTTTTATATAATACAACAATTAAAAAAATATCTTATAAAATAGAATCTTATCATCTGCTTTTTCATACACAATGAACAAAATGGATCTACCAATATGCGTTACAATGGAACCATGCATCTCATTGTTCCAGTTCTCTGCACTAAACTGTGATTGCTGCACAAAATGCTTATACATCATATGATGGATATTAGCATCTCAAATAGCCTCGAAGACGCGCGAAGGTCTGAAATTCCTCCACACGACCATGTCGTCTTAGCCTAGAAGACCTCTTTCTTTTGCATATTTCTTTGATTTTTTTTTGCATCTCGTACCAGAAATCACACAACCTGGTTTGTAAAAAAACATTCATATTTCATCGAGATTATGAAAAATATAACTTGAATATTTTTTAAAAAAATATATCATATTTTGAATTTCAATCTTACCTAATGGCATTGTGATTCTCCTATACTCTCATGGAAACAACATTGTCAGCCTTCTCCTAGTAAAATTCTTCCTTACACATCAATTTTATAAAATAATTAGTTTATTAAAATTAAAAAACTAACTAAATTAAATAATAATAATAATAAAATATTTATATATATATATTAACCTTGAACTTTCTGAACCAAATATCAACCATAGGTTTTCATTCATGATTTTTGAAAACCTAACTCCACTAAAACAAAGGCACTTTCATCGATCATTTCATCATAGATATTATCGTATGAGTAACCTCTATATTTGTAAACTTGAAATTTCATTCGTTCATTGAAATTAATTATTCAAAAATTATCCATTGTTGTTTATTTTTTTATCATGTAGGAAAGGAAATGAAACTTACATATTGTGGTTGAGCTTTCATTGAGCAATGTACTTCCTAGTGTATACAATGAAAATGGATGCTTTGATAAAAAGAAGAAAAGAAGCAACACAAAGAGAAAGTGAGAGATAAGAGAAAAAGAGAAAGGCAGAATAGAATTACAATTTATTTCATTGATATTCTTGTTTTCCCTATTCTAACTAATTCCTTTACAATATATTAATTCCTAAAAGTTTTAAGAGTACCACAAGACAAGAATTCCTCCAACCAAGCCAGTTAGGTCACATCTACATGTTAGGCCTGTATGGCCAACCTTCACCAAAATTCTCGTCTAAGTAAAATGGTGTGTACACAAGGCGGCTACTTACACAACTAGAAAATTGATTTACATCGACAGAATATTATGTTAGTGTATAAGTTGTATTTATATTGATATGATAATCACCAATGGATTTATTAATAGAAACATATCATCGATAAATGCTTTATTGGGGATTTCAGATCCATCAATCATTCAGTCGATGATTTAAATACCTATGGAAATATCAACAAAATATTCACGTAAAAAAAAGTTGTAGACTGTTTTTCTGTAGACCAATCCATTGGTATATAACTTGACCTCATATCACGAGTTGTAGTCATAAAGATACCCTAAACTCCAGATTCCTATTGAGTGTACTAATTACTTCAGCCTCTAACCACAACTCCAAATTGTATTCTAGATGGGTTGAAGAGTCGTCTCCAGGTTTGACATATATGCCGATGTTATATTGTTTCTATATAAAAAAGTCAAAGTTGTCAATAAAAAAATATTAGTCCAAAAAACATACAAAAGGTTTCAAAGTTCAGTTGTAATAAACGTTTCAGCTTGACTATCCATGAACTCATGCATGTAAATCCTGAGATAAAATTCATAAAGTTAATAAGGAAAATACTATGTTAAATGTGTAAGGTGAGCATTTAATGTATGAAGATGATGATATACTTGGAAAATTTGAAATAAAATGTTCATGTGTTAATTTAAAAATAAAAATATGAAAATGGTGGAAAAATAAAAAAAACAAAGAAATACAAATAAAAAACCAAATAGAAGAGGTAAAAGAGGAAAGCAATATTGTGGGATATAATATGATGAAATTCAATCTAGTCATCTTAAATTTGGTGTTAAAAATATATTTGAATCTTGGAAATATGACCCGACAAATATAAAGGGTACAATGTAGACCCATGATTCGAAAATTTATGAATTAATGATGAATATGGACAATTTTATAAATCTAGGGTGAAAATGTTTAGAAAAGTGTTTTGGAATTTTTTTAAAAAAATTAATGTATGATTTTACACGTGAATGACTCTAACCGTCAAATTAAGCCTGCGTACAATCATGTAGGTTTTTAACCTGTAAAAATATTGAGAAGTATAATTAGGGGCACATTTAAGGTATTTGAAATCAAGTTGTGAAATTAAAGATAGGTGGTAAAAAAAAAGTTATAACATAAGTTGTCATTTTGAAAAACATATGGAATTTAATGAAAAAAAATAAAATTGAAAAGAATATTTGATGATATAGGAGTATTAGGTTTCAGCCAAATGAAATGTTTGGGGGGGGGGTTCAATTTTGTGATAGTTATGTAAGTATGTGGATGATTGAAAACTTTAATGTGAATATGCAATTGAACAAAGTATATTGTGAACTGCAAATGGAGAAAATTAGGAAATTGTTCAAACACGTGGAAAATATTGTAAGAGTTGGAAATAATACTTAACAACTTGGGTGCTTTTGGTTTTGGCTATATAAAATAAAATAACAATAGGAAAGAAGTCATTTGATGATATGCAAAGTGTATGTGTAATTATATAACTAAAACTACAAGCATGCATATGATGTTTAAATGAGATTGGTTAAAATAAAATCTTGATACCAAAACTTTAGGCATATGCAATGATGTTGTAAAGTCGATGGAAGGAACTATGAGCAATTAATCTTAGTGGCATGTAATTGAATGCTTATTTTAATGATTTTGAAAGGAAGATGGAAAGGATATTTTTAAATTGGCCAAATTGTTAGTTTAAAGGAATTGGAAAGAATTAAGAAGTTGTATTGAATATTCAATTAATGGGAATGTATAAAAGATAATGTGATATTACTAAAATGATGTGTTTGAGTGTTAAGGAAACATGATCACGAATTTTTATTGGGATGTGATGTTGTATTGGGCATGTATTAAGGAAATTTAAAAATTTTAGTGTGTTTATTTGCATGAAAGAGTTATTACGATGTATGGATATGCTAGCAATTTAATTTAATTTAATTTATGTTCTAAGTAGTAATGGTATTTTGGTTGGGAATTATAGGAGAAACATACGGAAAGAAACATGACTTCTTAGAAGCTTGGATAACAAGATTTACAGTAAGGGGTTGCCCCTTCCTTTTTAATTATTTATACATGCTTTTATAATAGTTAGAATTATAATGATAATTAAATTGTGTAGTGTATTATTGTTGTTATTGCTAATGGAAGTCGTATGCCTTCTAGGTAAAAATTGGTATGTAAATTGTAGTTAATCGCATAGGTGGTAATGTGTAGTACATTATTAGATGTGATTGACCACAATGAAAAAAAAAACCTTGTATCTATTTCTGATTGATATTGTAGGAACCACATGTAATTCGTATTAGATTGTCATGATATAAATTAATGTGTGTGTGTGTGTGATGAGAACCCTAAAATAACCAACGTGTGAGATAGTTGGTAGGTGAATAAAT
>Ga0325411_1003002_pt1 | contig 19022 bp, 9 predicted proteins | sample PopdelMetagenome_13_FD_206181 | JGI IMG/M metagenome (GOLD analysis project Ga0325411, IMG submission 206181) | Populus deltoides microbial communities from Bellville, Georgia, United States - Xylem-PdIQD-R4 | ecosystem: Host-associated > Plants > Phyllosphere > Stem > Wood/Secondary xylem...
TTTTTTTTTATTTTTTTTTTTTTTTTTTTTATATATATATATATATATATATATATATATATATATATATATATATATATATATATATATTGAAGAGGCTAGCTAGAAGGTAGTCAAAAGTAAAAGAAAACAAAATAAAAAGTCAACAATATCAAGGAAAAAAGAAATCAACATTGAAGGAGTGACATATCATACTTAAAATCTATAATTATTATTCAAAAACTCATAAGCACTGTGAAGATAATCAATATTGAAGGATTTTTAATTAATTTTTTTTGTTTAATTTAGTTTGTTAATATTAAATTTTTTTTCTATTTAGTTATCAAACTTTTATAACACGGATCTCAAGTTTGACGAGATAACCCAGTTAATTTAGTTTTTTTTCTTTTTCTTCATTAGTTTTTTTTCTATAGGTTTTTTTCTTTGTTTTTTCCTTTTTAATTAATTCCTTTTGTTTAATTTAGTTTGTTAATATTAAATATCATTTTATTTAGTTATCAGATTTTCATGACACGGATCTCAGATTTTACAGATTAACCTAATTAATTTAGAAAAAACAGCGAGATGTTTGAAAAAGAGAGACGTCTATATATGCTATTATGAAGGAAAAATCAAGGTTGTCAATTCCGTTTCGGTAGGTTTTTTGTTTTTTTAATTGGAATCGAATGTTTTAGTTTGGAGTGTTTCGGTGTGCCGTTTCGAGGTTGTACTATATATATATATATATAATTCAAATTCAAGATAAATTAATTATAAATTATGCAATACAAACACAATGCCAAATAAATATAATTTTAAAATTTAAAATATTTCTAAATAGTCAAGATTAAATAGATCTTTAACTTAAAGTAATTTAACTTAAATAAAATATCAAAATATTATGAAAGTAAAATGTTTTAATACAAATATTTTAAATATAAAGTTAGGTCAATGTTATCAAAGCTAATGGGATCTAAAGCATCCCTTGTTTTGCTTAAATTCCTACAAAGTATAAACATGAAAAAACAACATGAATATAAATTATATATATTAGTGATAAATCTAATTTTAAAAAATTAATATCATTGTTAATGAAAATAGTAATAATAATTTTTAATATTATTATTAATATCATTATTATTGAAAATAGTAATGAAATTTTTTTTTTATATACTTGGATGATTTTATTAATTAAATTGAACAGTGTTCAACTTGGTTCAATAGCTTTTTAAAAGCGGAACGAAATATATGGAATGAAACTGGAATATTCTAGCCGAAAAATCCTGAACGGACTGAGATTTAAAATAAGATAAAAATTATTTTATGTTGTTCTATTTTTTAAATTAATATAAAATATTTTAATTATTTAAAATAAAACAAAACATAATTTACAAACCTGAAAACAACAGCTAAACGTCTGTGCTGTTATGAAGGAAAAACAACGTCTGTGCTGTTATGAAGGAAAAACCTACGAAGGAAAAGCAGCGAGATGCCTCATGAAAGACGACAAATATTTGGTCGTGTAATACGTATCAAGGAAAAACGTAGAGACGTCTCATCGATGCTGCGCCATTCTCCTGCTTAATTAAATTCCTGATCCTGGTACAGCTCGCTTTTCCTTCATAAAAGCGCGTGGGCGCCCACACATACATATACATACATACATACATACATACATACATACATACATACATACATACATACATATAGAGAGACGTCTCATCGATGGAACGTGACGAGACAGATCATAAATATTTATGCGAGCTGATATTTTCCTCTCTTCGATCATCGATCTCACCGATTTGAACAAATAAAAGGAAGTAAGATGATGGGTATAATACACTTCTTTGGCACCCACAGAAACCTTTTTTCCTTTTTCTCTTTTTTATTTTTATCTTACTAACAATATCTAAACATATTAGTAAAATTTGGTAGCTCCTTATACTATTTCAGCCTATTACTGGTTATAAAAAAGTGTTTTTTTATATAATTTTATTATTATTTTCATGTTCAGATATTAAATGTAAAAAACTATTTTAATAATGAAAAAAATACCATAATACACCGAGCACACCGGAATTTAATTCCAAGATCCTCTCAGGGTGTGGTCCAAAATCCCTTCTAGGCGACCCTGTAGACGTCACTTGCCGAATCCAAAATCCTCAAAGCACATCCATGCCCACCTAAAACCTAAAAAGCCCAAGTTTGTATGTTGACATTGACCAGGCGAGGGTTCATGCATGGCCATTTTGCTAGAGTGGCCACACAGAGCCTGACCTCTCTAGCATGCATGCATATATATATATATATATTCATGGCCATACCGAGCCTGACCTCTCTAGCATATATAAAAAAGAAGGTAGTCAAAAGTAAAAGAAAACAAAATAATTAAGAAAAAAAAAAAAGTCAACAATTTCAGGAAAAAAGAAATCAATATTGAAGGAGTGACATATCATACTTAAAATCTATAATTACTATTCTTCCTTAAAAAACACGTAGAAAAAAATTATAACAAAATCGATAAAAATAATTTAAAACAAAAATTTATAAAAAAAGAAATACATAGAAAAATATTATAACAATTCATAATATTTTAATTAAAAAAAATTACAGGACTAAATTCTCAATCAATTCAATATTAAAAAAAATCAACAAAAATAATTTAAAAAAAAACACAAAAACAAAAAAACAAAAATATTTATAAAATACTCAAATTATTAAAATATTTTTTCCACGTTTATAGGTCATGAATAATTCTTTACCCGCTCTCTCATGAAGCCACATGTGTGTGTGTGTGTATGCTATTATAATGAAGGAAAAGCGAGACGTCTCATGAAAGTCAAATAAAAACCTACTTTGAATGGAATTACCATTTTACCCTCCCCTTGGTGGGGTTTCCTAGCAATCACCCCCCAGCTTTTCCTTAACACTACCAACTAGAAGCATGGTCATGATGATCCCCACGTGCATTCAGGCGCAGTCAGACCCAGAAAGTCTCTGATCAGACGATCACTGTTCTGCCACGTGGCACGCAAGATATTCCAACAATTAATTAAGTCAAGTTAACTCCATTCCCCTCAAATCATAAGCTTGTTTAATAAATGAAATTTAATCTAGCTAGGATATTAGTTTGAAATGAATTTTTATTTTTTAAAAAATATAAAATATAAAAAATATTCTTTTCTTGACAGAATTTAAGAGAAGGGTTCGTAGACGGACATGAACTTCAAATCTTTCATGATAATTATTTTTCTAATTAATTGTAATTCATCTATTCTAATTAATTTCTAATTAAGGAAAAGTTGAAATTAGGAGAAGAGCGAAATTAAAATAAATAAACAAACAAACCGCATGTCCGTCATTCAATTTATAAATAATATCGTTGCATGGCTTTAACCTACTTAATCTGTTACATTGATATTAGATTGTGTTTAATTAAGCTGGAAAAACATTGAAGAATTTATCAAATACTCAACTTATAAGAATATTTTTTCCACGTTTATATATAGGTCAAGAATAATTCTATTATAATGAAGGAAAAGGGAGACGTCTGGAAAAGGGAGACGTCTGTGCTATTATAATGATGGAAAAGCGAGACGTCTTACGAAAGTCAAATATCTTGTGGCCGGTCAGTGCAGAGCGCCTTAAACTATAACCCCTTTTTTTTTTTTTTTTAATAATCGGTTCTTGACTTTTTTTTTTTTTCTATTAACGGAATAATTGGTTCCAGTACATTTCCTTGTTTTGCACCCACAGAAACCTTTCCCTTTTTTTCTATTTTATTTTTATTTTTATTTTTATTTTAGTAACATCTAAACAAACATATTAGTAAAATTTATTTGGTAGATTCGTATACTATTAACGCGCAATCCTTTTCCTTCTTTAATTCTTACTACTTAAATCTGTTAATTATGAGTTAGTTTGTCGACTTATCATGTAATATTGTTGAGAAATCAAAATCCATCACACAAAAGAAAGAGACATGGTTGTGCTAGTGCGACGCTGCATCTCATATCATGCCGCTGCGCCCTGCACGGTCTGTGAAAAGGTTATATACTATGGCCTCCTTGCCAAAGGAGAAGATTGCTTCCTCGAATCTCCGGCAGCCTCCTTTAATATATGTATATATTGCTTTCACCATCTTCATTTAATTTATAAAATAATAAATGTCTAGAAAAAATAATTTCAGTAAATTATATTAAACGGTATTAATCACTATTGAAATATATTGTGGATAGGAGCAATGCTATTTTTATTTTTATTTTTCATTTTGATCCTTGGGATTACCCTCAAGCAATTAAATTACATTCAATTCCTTAATTTTTAATACTAAAATGCTCGTTTTCTTACCTTCTCTTTTCTTTTCTGTTTTCTTTCTTTAATTGACTATGAATTGCTTTGTTCATGCAAGTCAATGGCAGGCAGGCCCTATGTATGCTGTCTTTACTCGCCGTCCACCACCCATTCGCCACCAAATATTTTTGCTAGTATGTCCACACCCACAAAAGACCCACCTTCTATTGGTCAAGTCTAGCAGGACCCGACCTTACATCTTCCTTTCTTAATCCTTATGTTTCGTCCTTTCCAAGTTGCATGGCTCCTCGCTAGAAACACTCCATTAATCATTTTAGTTTAAAATTCATTTTACATCCTATGTATTGATCTATTTAGTGAAATTTATGTGTAGCCCACACACTCATGATCAAGAAGACTTGTGGACTTCTACAGAAATAGACACGGGCAACCTTGTCTGATTAATAATACTAGAAATGCTAGCAGATGAATTCCATGATCTTTTTTCTTAGCTCGGATAGGAAAAGGGATCCCACGTCTCCTATCAAAGACACGCGCGCGTGTTTGTATCCATGTAAGCACAAACAGACTCTCGCCACAGGGCCGTTGCTGCAGGAATCAGATATCTCGAATGGCTTGTTAGCCTCTGCCATTGGGATAGAATGCATGATTAGGCAAGGTTCGGTTGCCAGTAACGCTGATGGCATTATCAAGGAGACTACTTATGGCACTTACTAAGGACATGTTCAAGCTAACAACATCATAACCTCATGCCTTAGCATTTTGTCTTCAAGGAGACCATTAATTGGTGATGAAAGCTTTTTAACTGTGTTTGTCATGGTGGCCTCAAGGACCAGTCAGTACAGATAAAATGAAATACATTTTGCTAGCTATACCTCTTTAACCTCAACATTTGGAGTCCTATGAGTCTATGACACAGTTATAGCCCTGTAATTATGTTCTGTTTTTACTATTTTACCTCAATTCAGTAGCGAAGTCAATTACAAGCAATCTTGTACTTCACTTTTTGAATAGATTAACCAATGTTTTTAATTACCATTGAAATTTCTATTTTAAATCAATCAATCACGTCATTATTTATTTTAAAAAATAATATTTAAATAATAAAAATTGTGAATATGTATTATAAAAGATTTATAGAGTACAAGTCATTTTTTGTTATAGAGAAGAGAGGTTACAATATAATTTTATTCTGATAATATTAATGAAAGATAAATATTTTTTAAATATATATTAATCAAAAATAAATATATTTTACATAAATATTAATATGATAAAAATATAGTAGGTTAGTGAGAGATTTTTTAAACACCTGAAATGTATACATACATATATATATATATATAGATATAGAGAATAGAATCCAAAATCTCTTCCTCTAGACTAAGCACATGAGAAATCCATGAGGGTTGGGCTTTTTATATGCTCTGTGGAGGCTGGGTATTTCCTCCAGGTTGAGCTTCTAGGGGCTCGGCCCAGGTACATTACCTGACACCAAGAGTTTTCGGGCATTTTCAACTGATAAACTAAATTGTACGCACAAAACATTTTCAACTGCTCACAACAAGTTTAGTAATCACAGAAGATGTATGCACGCAGCTCATCAATTGGTATGCAGAAATTTATTCAAAGAAAAACTAAGCCCCATGATCCAAATAAAAGTCACAATTTGTTCATTAACAGAACAATCCATTCATCAACAAGAAAGAATACCAAACAACAATTCCACAATTAAAAGAAGCACACCTGCTCAGAATGCCGCAAAGAGCTCCCAGAAACAGCAACAGGCTGAAAGTTATTCCAATCGGAAAACGAAACTTCACTTGAATCCTCATGGTTCCTCTCCAGACTCGTTTGATTCAAATTCAAACTGCCAAACAAATGCAATGGCTGGACACTATACCCAGGTGCTATAACAGTCTTGGAATTCTCACAACCTTTCCTCAAACTAGCTGAAATCCCATCCATCAATGTCTTCTCTTCCAAATCTTCCAGATTCGCAGGAAGGAAAAACTCCACCACATAATCAACATTACTTCTATAAAACCCCTCCTTTATCATTAACTTTATAGCTAAATCAGCACGAAGCCCAGAACTCCTAGCATAATCCACAAACGGATAATCAGCTACGTCAAGGAAACAAACATTGGAGACAGAGCAATGATGCGTCGATTTAAGTGCTTTTCGAGCAACACCTTGACCTTCTTCGAGATGATGCGCTATACACGCCTTGAGAAACCCTTGCATCCCTAAATCATTCACATAACAAGCACTAGTCACGATGTTTAAGGTTCTTTTGTTGTTTATAAGGGGATATGAAGAAACCCATGTTAGAGCTATAGGTAAATTATGTGCACGACATGTTTCTTCAAGAATGTCTGCAATTTCAGTTAAAACAGTTAAACCCATGTTAGAGCGCTATAGGTAAGCTATAGGTAACACCTTGGCCTTTTTTTTAAAAGATTTTTTATTTTTTACAATTAAGTTTTTTTTTAAAATAAATTAAAAAAATATTATTATAATATATTTCTATACAAAAAAATAATATTAAAAGTAAATACTGTTATAATTTTAAATATTATTTCGTTATCACAGTTAAAAAGTATTTTTTAAAAATCTTATATTTATATTTTTTTATTATTTTAATATATCAATGATAAAAATAAATTTTAAATTAAATATATTTTTAAAAATAACAATCATCCCAATCAATCACAGACACTATATTAATTTATTTGATAAAAAACAAACAACCTAGCTTAAAGATGGATCAATGGCATGTTTGGTCTGTAAACCGTACATATCAAACCTAAATTGATAGTTTTATGAGTTTACTGGAAAATTTATTCACATGACTCAAGTTAGATTTGATTTCAAATGAGGTTGAGAATTAATTTAGTTAAATTTGATAGATTTGATCGACTTTGATGAGACTTAATTGGATTAAGTTTTTTTAAAAAATTGTTATTTCTTGTAAAAAAACATTGTAATTTCATGTTTTTATTTTTTTATTTTTTGTATAAAAATCATCATCATTTCATGTTACAAGTTTGTCAACCCTCACTTATCATATAATATTGTTGAGAAATTAAAAAAATATATATATTAAAACTAAGAATTAAAATGATTATAGAATAAGTTAAAGATAATGAAAAATCAAAATGATGGAAAGATAAATAATATTTAATGATATTGTAATATATGAAAGCTTAAACGAATATTACTATAAAATTATATAAAAAATCTAATAAAAAGAATTATAAAAATATTTATTATTACTTAATATTGTTTTAAGAAAAATGTTATGGGAGTTGTTTGTAATAGAGAGACAAAGGCGGGTGAGGGAAAGAATGAGAGAGGCAAAAAAGTACTGTGTTAAATGATAGAGGAAAAGAAGCTGGCATGCATGGTTGAGGAAATCCAAGAAGAAGTGAGTTATGGATGAGGTTGCTGAGTTTGGGTAAATTGTTTTTGTGATTGAGGTTTATAATCTAATTATCTTAATTATATTTAAAATTCAATCATAAAAACTAGCTTTTTATTCTATGATATTTTCAAAAAAATAAAGAAATATAACTAAAAAAAATCATGGGTGAAGATATTTGTATTATTTATTGTAGGTTATATATTTTCTATTTTTTATGATGTCTTTTTTCTTTAAAATGTACTCCAAAGAATAATTAATAATATGATACTAGCACTGTAAAATTTTTTGTCTCTTTTTTAAAAATTCAATTCATAAAATAAGCAATAGTATTCCACTATCACCATAAAAGTTTCCAAGAAAAATATAATTTATAGTATTATAAAATTGATATGTATTTTTTTTTTCTTGTCTAAGGGTTTTGGGCTAAAGCTTTTACCTCGATCAGCTCATATTAATCTAAGCCAAGCCCACCAGAATACTCTATTATTCTCTCATGGCCTCTAAGCCCACAAAAGATTTAGAATCCAACGCAAAAAAAAAAAAAAAAAAAACCCTAATTCTAAAATCTCCTATAAAACAGTCACAATCACAAACCCTAATTTCATTTCCAAATTTTCCTATGCAAACCTCCAACTCCGTATAAAAAAAGCCCACACTTGCTTTCTCCAAATTTCCAACCAACCTTTCACACGCGATCCTCTGCCAAACATATCATCGTGTCCCACAAGAGAAAAATCGTGGAAGCCCTGCCGATTCTTTATCTATCTTATTAATCGGTTCTCATCTCCTCTCATTGGAAACGAAAAGGGAAAAGCAAAACTTCACTATTCACAAACAAAAAAAAAAAACAAAAAAATGCTATGAGGGAATTCTTCGGAGGAGAGAGAAGAGATGCATTAATATATAATTAAAACGCTCCGTTTTTTTTTTTTATCGTGGACTGTACAATATAGTTTATATTTTCATGATACGGATCTCGAGTTTAATAGATTAACATAGTTTAACGAGTTAACCTAGTATTTTTTTTGTTTTTTTTAATTAATTTTTTTCGTTTATTTACTTTGTTAATGTTAAATTTCTTTCTATTTAGAAAAAGATGAGCTGATTTTTTTTTTCATTTTTTTTACACTTTTAGGGTTTTTTTTTTTGCTTTTTTTTGTTTTTTTTGTTTTAATAATTTTTTTATTTTGTTAATGTTAAATTTTTTTATTCAGTTATCAGATTTTCATGACACGAATCCCGGGCTTAACAGGTTAACATGGTTTGATGAGTTAATCCAGAAATTTTGTTTTTTGCTTTTTTTTCTTTTTAATTAATTATTTTTGTTTACTTTAGTTTGTTAATGTTAAATTTCTTTCTATTTAGTTATTAGACTTTCATGACGGTTTTTTTGTTTTTTTTTTTACACTTTTAGGGTTTTTTTCTTTTAATAATTTTTTTTTGTTAATGTTAAATTTTTTTTATTCAGTTATTAGACTTTCATGACACGGATCCCGGGTTTTATAGGTTAATATGGTTTGACAAGTTAACTTAGAATTTTTTTTCTTTTTAATTAATTTTTTTTGTTTACTTTAGTTTAGTTTGTTAATCCTAAATTTTTTTCTATTTAGAAAAAGATGAGTTGTTTTGTTTTTCATTTTTTTTTTACACTTTTAAGGTTTTTTTTTTTTTGCTTTTTTTTTGTTTTTTAATAATTTTTTTATTTTTTTAATGTTAAATTTTTTTTATTCAGTTATCAGACTTTCATGACACGGATCCCGGGTTTAACAGGTTAACATGGTTTGACGAGTTAACCCAGAAATTTTTTTTTTGCTTTTTTTTGCTTTTTAATTAATTTTTTTGGTTTACTTTAGTTTGTTAATATTAAATTTCTTTCTATTTAGTTATTAGACTTTCATGACACATATTTCAGGTTTCACGGGTTAACCTGATTTCACGGGCCGTCAATTTTTTTTTGTTTTTTTCTTTTAATAATTTCTTTTATTTAATTTAGTTTGTTAATGTTAATTTTTTTATTTAGTTATCAAACTTTCATGACACGGATCCCGGGTTTAACGGGTTAACCTGGTTTCGCGAGTTAACCAGAAATTGTTTTTCTTTTTAATTAATTTTTTTCGTTTAGTTTAGTTTGTTAATTGACAATAAACTAAAACTGATCAGTGTTTCACTGTGCAAGTTCACAGTGAAACGTTGAGCTGTCTTTTTTTTTTCTTTGTTTTTTTTTCATTTTCTAGCCTTTATGGGTTTTTTTTTTGCTTTTTTCTTTGTGTTTTTTTTCTTTTAATGAATTTTTTTGTTTAATTTTTTCTGTTAATGTTAATTTTTTTATTTAGTTATCAGATTTTCATGACACGGATCTCGGGTTTGACGAGTTAACCTGAAATTTTTTTTTGCTTTTTTTCTTTTTAATTAATTATAACATATACTAAAAGGGATTAGTGTTTTATTGTGGACTTCACAGTGCAGTCCACAGTAAAACACTGATACTTTAGGTTTTTTTTTAAGTTATCTTATTTTTTTTAGATTTTTTATGCCTTTCGGGATTTTTTTTTGCTTCTTTCTTTGTTTTTTTCTTTTAACAAAATTTTTTGTTTAATTTAATTTAGTTTATTAATATTAAATTTTTTTATTTAGTTATCAGACTTTCATGACATGTTTTCTGGATTTAACGGGTTAACCTGATTTCACAGGTGAACCCAGTTAATTATGGGTTGACCGTTAATTTTTTTTGTTTTTTTATTTTCATAAATTATTTTTGTTTAATTTAGTTTGTTAATGTTAAATTTTTTTTATTTAGTTATTAGACTTTCATGACACAGATTCTGGGTTTAACGGGTTAACATGGTTTGACGAGTTAACCCGGATTTTTTTCCTTTTTAATTAATTTTTTTTGTTTGGTTCAGTTTGTTAATTTTCAGTTTTTTTATTTAGTTACCAGACATTCATGACACAAATCCCGGGTTTAACGGGTTAACCTAATTTGACGAGTTAACCTGTAATTTTTTTTTGCTTTTTTTTCTTTTTAATTTTTTTTCGTTTAGTTTAGTTTGTTAATGTTAAATTTCTTTCTATTTAGTTTTTTTTCTTCTTAGAGGGTTTTTTCTTTTATTTTTTCTTTTAATTAATTTTATTTAATTAATTTAGTTTATTAATATTAAATTTTTTTCTAAGTAGTTCTCGACTGATGTCTTTAGTTTTTCTTTTTTTTTTGTTGTTTTTATGTATTTGACTGTGAACTGCACAGTGCAGTCCACAGTGAAAAGGATGATGCCTTTTGTTTTTTTTTTTTTAATTAATTGTTTTTGTTTAATTTAAATTGTTAATGTTACATTTGTTTCTATTTAGTTATCAAACTTTCATGACACGGATTCCGGATTTGACAGGATAACCTGGTTTGGCAAGTTAGCCTAGTTAATTCTGGGTTAACCCATTAATTTATTTTTTTCTTTTTAATTATCAAACTTTCACGATGCGAATTCAAGGTATGACAGGTTAACCTGATTTGAAAGGTTAACCCAGTTAATTCATATTTTTTTTCTTTTTCTTCATTAGTTTGTTTCTTCATGTTGGTTTTTTTTCTTTGTTTTTTTCTTTTTAACTAATCTATTTAATTATTACACTTTTATGACACGACCTTGCAGCCAGACCCACGTCCAATGCTATTGGGTCTGGTATTGCAGTCCAGACTTTTTTATGCTAAGGGTTAACCCAAGTTTAATATTATTATTAATATTATAAATATTACTTTTGGGTCAAGCGTTTCAACCAAACTTAAGACTCTTGGGTATAACTTTGCAAAAAAACCTAACACTTTTAGATCTTGACTCTTTTTGAAATGCAAAAAATAATTGACCCGCGGCATCGCGCGGGGTATTTAACTAGTTAGAAACGAAAAGGGAAAAGCAAAACTTCACTATTCACAAACCAAAAAAAACAAAAAATGCTATGAGGGAATTCTTCGGAGGAGAGAGAAGAGATGCATTGTAACAAATACTAAAACGTCTCAGTGTTTTACTGTGGACTGCACAGTGCAGTCCACAGTAAAACACTATTTAATTTTTTTTATTTTTGAGTTATCTTTTTTTTTAGCTGTTTTGTTTTTTATTTTTTATGCATTTCAAGTTTTGTTTTTTTTTGCTTCTTTCTTTGTTTTTTGTTTCTTTTAATATTTTTTTAATTCAGTTTGTTAATGTTAAATATTTTTTATTTAGTTATCAGACTTTCATGATACGAATTCCAGGTTTAACAGGTTAACCTGGTTTGACGAGTTAACCCGGAATTTTTATTATTATTATTCTTTTTAATTAATTTTTTTCGTTTACTTTAGTTTGTTAATGTTAAATTTCTTTCTATTTAGTTATCAGACTTTCATGACACATATCTCAGGTTTGACGGGTTAACCCAGTTAATTCTGGGTTAACCCATCATTTTTTTTCTTTTAATAATTTTTTTTATTTAATTTAGTTTGTTAACGTTAATTTTTTTTATTTAGTTATCAGACTTTCATAACACGGATCCCGGGTTTAACGGGTTAACCAGGTTTGACGAGTTAACCCATAATTTTTTTTTCGTTTAGTTTAGTTTGTTAATGTTAAATTTTTTTTATTTAGTTATCAAACTTTCATGACACGGATCCCGGGTTTGACGGGTTAGCCCAGTTAATTCTGGGTAACCCGTTGATTTTTTTTTTCCTATTTAGTTATCAAAGTTTCACGACACGAATCTCAGGTTTGACGGGTTAACCTGGTTTGAAGGGTTAACTCAGTTAATTCATATTTTTTTTTCTTCATTAGTTTTTTTCTTCCTGTTGGTTTTTTTCTTTTTAATTAATCAATTTAATTATCACATTTTTATAACACGACCTTGCAGCCAAACCCACATCCAAAGCTATTAGGTCTGGTATTGCAGCCAGACCCACTTAAACCTGGGTCATGCAAGTTTAATGTTATTAATAATATTATAAATATTGCTCTTAGGTCAGGTGTTGCAGCCAAATCTAAGATTTTTGGGTATAGCTATATAGAAAGACCTAACACTCTTAGATCTTAGCCTTTTTTGATATTTTATATATATAAAAAAATTAACCCGCGGCATCGCGCGGGTCAATGTAACTAGTTAGAAACGAAAAGGCAAAAGCCAAACTTCACTATTCATAAACAAAAAAAAACAAAAAATGATATGAGGGAATTCTTTGGAGGAAAGAGAAGAGATGTATTAGAAATATACTAAAACTACTCAGCCTTTCACTGTAGCAATCCACAGTGAAAGGCCGAGCTGTTTCTTTTTTTTTAAGCTATTTTTCTTCATTTTTTCTTTTTTGATGCCTTTAGCTTTTTTATTTCTTTCTTTGTTTTTTTTCTTTTAATAAATTTTGTTTTGTTTAATTTAGTTTGTTAATGTTAATATTTTTTTTAATTTAGTTATCAAACTTTTATGACATTGATCCCGGGTTTAACAGGTTAACTTGGTTTCACGAGTTAACCCGGATTTTTTTTTTCTTTTTAATTAATTTTTTTTGTTTACTTTAGCTTGTTAATGTTAAATTTCTTTCTATTTAGTTATCAGACTTTCATGACACATATCTCAGGTTTAATGAGTTAACTTGGTTTCACGGGTTAACCCAATTAATTCTGGATTAACCTGTCCATTTTTTTTTGTTAATATTAAATTTTTTTATTTAGTTATCAGATTTTCATGACATGGATCCCGGGTTTAACAGGTTAACCTGATTCGACAAGGTAACCCAGATTTTTTTTTGTTTTTAATTAATTTTTTTTAATTTAGTTTGTTAATGTTAAATTTTTTTCTATTTAATTATCAGACTTTCATGACACATATCCCGGGTTTGACTGGTTAACCTGGTTTCACGGGTTAACTGAGTTAATTCTTGGTTAACCCATCAACTTTTTTTTTCTATTTAGTTATCAAACTTTCATGACATGAATCCCAAGTTTGATGGGTTAACCCAGTTAATTCAGCTTTTTTTTTCTTTTTCTTCATCAATTTTTTTTCTTCATGTTGGTTTTTTTTCTTTGTTTTTTCTTTTTAATTAATCTATTTAATTATCATACTTTTATGACACGATCTTGCAGCCAGACCCATATCCAAGGCTCTTAGATCTGGTGTTGCAATCAGACTCACTTAAACTTGAGTCATGTAAGTTTAATATTATTATTAATATTATAAATATTACTCTTGTGTCAAGCGTTACAGTTAGACCCAAGGGCTTTGGGTATATCTTTGCAGAAAGACCTAACACTCTTAGATCTTAGCCTTTTTTATATTTTTTATGCAAGAAAAAAAAAATTAACCCCGTGGGTATGCCTTTGTTTTTTTTCCCTTTTCTTTTCCTTTTTAAGCATTTTATTGTGGAATGCACAGTGCAGTCCATAGTGAAAAAGCTGATGCCTTTAGTTTTTTTCTGGCTTTTTTCTTTTTCTTTTTTTTTTAATTTACTTTCTTAATATTAAATTTTTTCTATTTAATTATTAGACTTTTATGACACGGATCCCGGGTTTGACGAGTTAGCCCAGTTAATTCTGGGATAACCCGTCAATTTTTTTTTTCTATTTAGTTATCAAACTTTCACGACACAAATCCAATGTTTGACGGGTTAACCTGGTTTGAAGAGTTAACCCAGTTAATTCGGATTTTTTTCTTTTTCTTCATTAGTTATTTTCTTCATGTTGGTTTTTTTTCTATGTTTTTTTCTTTTTACTTAATCTATTTAATTATCACACTTTTATGATATGACCTTGCAGTCAGACCCACATCCAAGGTTATTGGATCTGGTATTGCAGCCAAATCCACTTAAACTTGGGTCATGCAAGTTTAATGTTATTATTAATATTATAAATATTATTCCTGAGTCAGACGTTGCAGTCAAATCTAAGACTTTTGAGTATAGTTTTGCAGAAAAACCTAATACTTTTAAATCTTAGTTTTTTAAATATTTTTTATATAAAAAAAATTAACCCGCAGTATCATACAGTTCATCTAACAAGTTAGAAATGAAAAGGGAAAAGCAAAACTTCACTATTCACAAACAAAAAATGCTATGAGGGAATTCTTCGGAGGAGACAGAAGAGATGCATTAGAAACGAAAAGGGAAAAGCAAAACTTCACTATTCACAAACAAAAAATGCCACGAGGGAATTCTTCGGAGGAGAGAGAAGAGAAGCATTAGAAACGAAAAGGGAAAAGCAAAACTTCACTATTCACAAACAAAAAAAAACAAAAAATGCCACGAGGGAATTCTTCGGAGGAGAGAGAAGAGAAGCATTAGAAACGACAAGGGAAAAGCAAAACTTCACTATTCACAAACAAAAAAAAACAAAAAATGCTATGAGGGAATTCTTCGGAGGAGACAGAAGAGATGCATTAGAAACGAAAAGGGAAAAGCAAAACTTCACTATTCACAAACCAAAAAAAACAAAAAATGCTATGAGGGAATTTTTCCCTATAAATACCTTCTTTTTGCTCAAAGAAAAACACGCTCGCTTCGTTTTTGTATCTCTTTGTAAATACCCCCCCGGTTCTTTTTTTACACTGAATCCCTAACTCTCTATCGAAAAACCCGCGTTTGCTTTTGGTCTGGCCAGCCTCTTCTCAGCGCATATATACAAAAATGGTCATGGGCATCATACAAAGGCTCTATCTTCCAGTAATAGCTTTTTTGTCCCGGCTGGTCTCTTCTGATCCGGCGCCTATCAATCTAGATCAGTTGCCTTTGTCTGCAGAAACACGACCACCAGTACTCTTTCTCAGTACTGTCAACCAAGAAACACCACGACCACCAAATTCACAACCTTCTTCTCAGGCTACTGATCTGGAGTCGCAGTTACCAGAAACACCACCAGTACCAGAACTCCCTCTTCCTTCCATCAACCTCCAAACACCGCCACGGCAACCACAACATTCCTTTACAACCAACCACCAGCCAACCAATACAGAGAGTGCTGTCAACCAGCGTTTTCCATGGGCAAAGATACTCATAGCCTTCTGTCTTAGTACAGCTACGCAAAATGATCTTACACATGAACAAATTGATCAACACACGAAACCCTATCTTAAGTTATACTTACGCGCTGTCTGTATCGCACTTACCTTTGTTTCTCTTATTCTTTCACAGCTGATTCACGACAAGTTCCCTCTTGCGTCGAGAATGTTAGAGAAAGTTGGTATCATCCTGGGTTTCGCATCATTTTTCATCATCCTCGCACTTCCATTGATGACATGAGCCAACTCAAGTATGCTCTCTAGCTAGGCTACCCACTTCAGACCCTTACTCACTATGTAGTGATCTGTAACTATGGCTTCCAGTGTCGTCTTTTGGAGGATGATGGCACGTTCCATGGAGGACTTCCTGCCTTTGGGTTATGTTTTCTCCCGCTTAATTGGTCTCTTTTGTATCTGTTGTTTTTGTTTCCAATTGTCCCCTTGGTTTGTTGATTCCGCCTTTTATACGGTTCATTTTTCTTATTAAAAATATGAAGAAAGAAGGGTCATTTTTCATGGTATTAGAGACACAAATTCATCTTGACTGCGATTGGTTTTTTTTTTTTTTTTGCCCCACCGGAATTTTCCTCACGGCCCCAAGAAACTATAAGAGAAGGACAAAAATGTCTTTCATAGTTATTTTTAAATTCTAAAAAATCAAATGTTAAATATGTAATTTTATTGTTAAACAGGGTCATCTTTACCCCATGCCAGTATGCGAATCCAAGTCAGAAAAAAGGAAACACACCAGAAAGTTTGAATTCAATGGGCAGGTCGACTGGCAAAAGAACACAAATGCAGCGACATGTCCAAACACCGTTTATGTTTCAGCATTTCAAGAATATTTTTCCCAAGTAGTGGCATGCATGCATCTCCTCGTTCGGACAAAATTAGATTGAAATTCCTATATTTCCTTTTGTTTCCGGAAATTAAAAATTGAAAGTTAAGTATTGAAGAATAGAGTTAAGAATGAGAGGCAGGATGAGAAATTGCTAATAGCAGTCTTAAAGTAGAGAGAGAGAGAGGTGGTCTGAAGCTGCATGGAAGATGATGCATAAGAAGAGAGGTTTTTAGTTCCTCTTCAGGAACCTACTCTGAATTCTCGTGGCAAAGGGCACCTCAGCTCGTTTTCAAGGGAATGAATGGAATTACCATTTTACCCTCTCCTTGTTGGGGTTTCCTAGCAATCACCCCCCGCTTCATAGGCGAAAGGCTGAGCGAATACAAAACCACCGTTGGTTAGGATCTCCCTCACATTCATGCTTACGTTAACACCACCACTGCTCGCCATGATGATCCCGACATTCAGGGGCAGTCAGACCCAGAAATTCTTTTGTCAGGCGATCGCTCATCTGCCACGTGGCAAGACTATTTACTTCTATTCCAACAATTAATTAAGTCAAATTAACTCTATTCCCCTCAAATCATAAGCTTGTTTAGACTGAAATTTAATCGTAATATATATATATAGGGGGTAGTTTTGAAATGATTTTTTTATTTTTTAAAAAATATAAAATATAAAAAAACCATTTACCTTCTATTTTTAACCTTTTTATTTCTTTCATGAATGCCACTCTTTAAGCCCTCCCTGGAGACCCAGTGGTCACTTGTCACTCTTCATACCGCCTCTCAGCACGCTTCCAAATTCTTAGAAAAAACCCAAAACCCGAGCTCCCTTAATTTGATCCTAGCTACATCCAAATCCACTCGTTACTTTTGATCAAACCATCTCCAAAAACCCATCCAAATCCAGGTTTTATTCATGTAAGATTTCCTTTCCCTTCTTATTTCCTTGAAACATCCTAATCAGAGAAGCCCGTCAATCATATTCAAGGTCTTCTTTATTCAAAGACAATGGCAATTAATTGCCATGCCAAAAGTCAAAGAGGGGTATCACATCTCACCAAGCAGCCACAATATTCTCTACGTACGTACTTCAAGAGGGAATATTATTGGACCAAACTGATCTGGACAGGATAAGCAACTCCAAGCAACAGCAAAGACTCCGCCATTACCATCCTCAGCCTTGGGTAAGCAGTACTGTGTCCGTTGTAAGAAAGATTTATCTGAGCTAAAAAATGAAGCAATTACAAGGAGAAATACGAAAGATCTGCAATGATTATTCATAAGCAATAGCAAGGATGGGATCTTGTAGTTTGCTTCTACAAGGATAGGATCTGAAGGCAACGTGTAGAATGCAGAGTCTATCAATCAACTAAGCTGGAATCAGCAATTGTAAATTTGAATCCAGAATGACTTCATTAATTTACTGATTAGCATTTTCAGTAACTTGTCAAAATTGTTAAATTGGAATGAGATGTAACACATTCATGCTTTGCATATAAATGGAAGTCGCAATTCACAACAACTTTTATTCCATTCAGCTAAAACATTAAGCCGTGGAGGCTTAATTTGCATCCCTCGCTCTTAGTGAGCTAGAAATTCCATTAATTCACATAGAAACATATCATAGTACTGATGCCTTAATCTAAATATTTAAAATATTACTTGTAATGTGAATCGAAAACGTAATCATAAATGTGCATTTGCTCTTGCTAGTGGTGTGATTATCGCTTTGGGTGCGACAGGTCCCGCGTTGGATCTCGGAATGCCCCAGCTTCATTTGCTTTTATTTTTTTTCATGGTTAATATATATATATATATATATTCAAGCTTCTTTTTTTTTTTTGGTTATTGGGTTTCCTATGGTTGTGGTGCAATGTTGTAACTTTGGGGGTTGGGTTAAACCAATTGGCTGTGTTTAGCTATTAGCTAGCTCATGTTAAGGAATCTCTTAGGTCACTCTCATCAGTTTGTTTGTTGATTTGCATTGGGTTGCATTATTGTTCTGCCCATAATTAGTTGTGGCCCTCCTCCTGGTTTAGGCTTCTGGTTCGATGCCTTGGTATATGTTCTTGCTGCTTATTTGTTAGTTGCTCTTCAAAGATTTTGAGGACATCGACTGCTTTTTCAGGTCTTTGGAGGCACTTCACCCGCTGTCAGCACATTGGTTTCTGCTTTCTAGGGTTGTCTCTACTCTGTTTTTTCCGAGCCACTTGTGAACCTCTTTTGATCATTTATTTTCTGTGTTGATATTTTTCGTTCCTTTATTGTTCAATCTTGAGACATTTGCTGTTATGCTTTGCTTCAGCCCATACTTTCTAGAAGTGGGTGGTTTGGTTGCCACTGTCATAGAAGGAGGCAGCCACCAATATCGAAGAATGGAATAGCCATTAATGAAGGAGGTGCAGTAATAGTTGAAAATAAAGAAAAAGAAGAAGCGATACAAGCAATGGCATTTTTA